>Ga0075011_10000862_pt1 | contig 16235 bp, 13 predicted proteins | sample TARM_MetaG_T_14_FD_72354 | JGI IMG/M metagenome (GOLD analysis project Ga0075011, IMG submission 72354) | Freshwater microbial communities from Pennsylvania, USA, analyzing microbe dynamics in response to fracking - TARM_MetaG_T_14 | ecosystem: Environmental > Aquatic > Freshwater > River... | reverse complement strand
TTTCTCAAAGTCATGACGGTGTGGCATAATGCAGCCATCCGTTAGGATTTTTGCAGCACTCCGCTGCTTATAAAAAGCCTCGGATTCCCCCTGTTGGATCTCGCAGACCGCGCTTGCTGATCGTGAAACGGCATGGCGGTAGCGTGCCCAAAGAATCTCGCCCAGTTCCTGCAAAGCGGCACCCTCATGATCAAACGACAGTCATGGGTGCACCTCTTCTGCAAGCGATTTCGGGTGCGGGTTCAGAATAGACCAAACCAATGATCATCCCAGTCATACTCTCCGGTGGTGCTGGCACTCGCCTCTGGCCTGTCTCGCGCGAGGGCCACCCCAAGCCCTTCATGAAACTCGCCGATGGTGAGAGCCTGCTGCTCAAAACCTATCGCCGCGCATTGGCGGTGATGGAATCCTTGGGGGGCGGCAAAGGTGAATTGCTCACCGTCACCAACCGCGACTACTATTTCATGAGCAAGGACGAGCTTGCGGCACTCAAGCCTGGTGAGCCGCTTCCTGGCGCTTTCTTGCTGGAACCCGAGGGCCGCAACACCGCGCCTGCGGTGGCCCTGGCGGCCCACCAGGTGGTCGAGCAACACGGCCCTGACGCCTTGATGCTGGTCCTCGCGGCCGACCACCTCATACAAGACCCAGCCCGCTTCACCTCCGCTGTGGCGGACGCGGCTGCCCTGGCCCAGCAAGGCCACCTGGTCACCTTCGGCATTGTCCCCACCGGGCCAGAAACCGGGTTTGGCTACATCGAGGCCGGTGAAGCCCTGCCCCAAGGGCGCAAGGCCGTCCGGTTTGTTGAAAAGCCCTCGCTCGAAAAGGCGCAGGCGTACCTGTCCAGCGGCAACTTCTACTGGAATTCGGGCATGTTCTGCTTCCAAGCAGGCCGCCTGCTCGAAGAAATGGCCCACCACGCGCCCGATGTGGCCACCACGGTGCACGCCTGCTGGCAAGCCCTCAAGGCCCAGCCCAACACCACCGGCCACATGCTTGAGATTCCGGCCCAGGCGTTCGCCCAGGTGCCCGACATATCGATCGACTACGCCGTCATGGAGCGGTCCAAACATGTGGCCGTGGTGCCGTCCGACTTCGGCTGGAGCGACATCGGCTCCTGGAATGCGGTCAAAGAGCTTGTGGCACCCGACGCTGCCCACAACCGTGCCGTGGGCGAAGCCATTTTTGTCGACAGCCGCAATACGTTTGTGCAAAGCGAAGACCGGCTGGTCGCCACTGTTGGGGTCGATAACCTCATGATCATCGACACGCCCGATGCCCTGCTGGTGGCCCACCCCGACAAGGCGCAAGACGTCAAGAAGGTCGTCGCCCAGCTCAAAACCAAGGGGCACGATGCTTATAAATTGCACCGCACCGTGGCCCGCCCCTGGGGCACTTACACCGTGCTCGAAGAAGGCCCCCGCTTCAAGATCAAGCGCATTGAGGTCAAGCCCGGGGCCAGCCTCAGCCTGCAAATGCATCACCACCGCAGCGAGCACTGGATTGTGGTCAGCGGCATGGCCAAAGTCGTCAACGGCGAGCGCGAAATCTTCATTCGCACCAACGAATCCACCTACATACCCGCCGGGCACAAACACCGACTAGAAAACCCCGGCGTGCTCGATCTGGTAATGATCGAGGTTCAAAGCGGCGAGTATCTGGGCGAAGACGACATCGTCCGCTTCCAAGACAACTACGGGCGCGTCTGATGCTGAGTATGCTGCGCCCCGTGTGGGCCTACCGGAGCTTTGTGCTGGGCAACGTCAAGCGCGAGTTCCAGCTCAAGTACCGCAACTCCCTGTTAGGTGCGGCGTGGACGGTGCTGCAGCCCTTGGCCATGATTTTTGTCTACACCGTCATCTTCTCGCAAATCATGCGGGCCAAGCTGCCGGGGGTAGATACCACCTTTGGCTACAGCATTTTTCTGTGTGCTGGCATCCTCACGTGGGGGTTGTTTGCCGAAATCACCACCCGCAGCCAGAACATGTTTCTGGACAACGCCAACCTGCTCAAAAAGCTCACATTCCCACGGCTGTGCCTGCCAGTCTCGGTGGTGGCCACAGGCTTGCTCAACTTCGGCATTGTGTTTGGGTTGTTTACCGCTTTTTTACTGGTTACCGGCAACTTTCCGGGCTGGGCCTATGCAGCGGTGTTGCCCGTGCTGGCCTTGCTGGTGCTGTTTTCTATTGGGCTGGGCATGGTGCTGGGCGTGCTCAACGTGTTTTTTCGCGATGTAGGCCAGTTCTTTGGCATTTTCGTCACGTTCTGGTTCTGGCTCACGCCGATCGTCTATCCCCCGTCGATATTGCCAGACGGCATGCAGGCATTCATGGCCTACAACCCCATGGCCAGCATCATGGCCGCCATGCAGGGTGTGCTGGTGATGGGGGAGTGGCCGCAGTGGCGCCAGTTGCTGTACCCGCTGGCATTGGCGCTGTTGCTGTGCGTGCTGGGCCTGCGCGTGTTTCGCAAGCGTGCAGGCGAAATGGTGGATGAGCTGTAATGGGCACCATCACAGTCAATAACCTAGGCAAAGCGTACAAGCAATACCCAACCCGCTGGGCGCGGCTGGCCGAATGGCTAGACCCACGCGATAAGCCGTGCCACCACCTCCACTGGGTGCTGCAAGGCATCAACTTCACCGTGCAACCCGGTGAAGCCGTGGGCATCATTGGCATCAACGGTGCCGGCAAAAGCACGCTGCTCAAGCTCATTACAGGCACCACCCAGCCCACCACTGGCAGTGTGCACATGACCGGCCGCGTGGCTGCCCTGCTAGAGTTGGGCATGGGCTTCCACCCGGACTTTACCGGGCGACAAAACGCATACATGGCCGGGCAATTGCTGGGCATGGACAGCGCGACCATCACTCGCCTTATGTCCGAGATCGAAGCATTTGCCGAAATCGGCGAATACATTGATTTTCCCGTGCGCGTGTACAGCAGCGGCATGCAGATGCGATTGGCCTTTAGCGTCGCGACCGCCATCCGTCCCGATATCTTGATCGTAGACGAGGCAATGTCAGTTGGAGATGCATACTTCCAGCACAAGAGCTTCGACCGAATACGACAGTTTCAGAAGCGGGGAACGACACTTCTCATCGTCAGTCACGACAAGCAAGCCATCATAAGCATTTGTGACCGAGCGGTACTCCTGAAGGCAGGTGAAGTCGCAATGGAGGGCAAACCAGAGGCTGTGCTGGATTACTACAACGCGCTGCTCGCCGACCACCAGAATCAGACTGTAGAACAAACATCCCTTGGCGACGGCAGAGTTCAGACCACATCGGGAACCGGTGAAGCCAGTGTCGAGGGCATTAGTCTGCTGGACGAGGCCGGCAATTCGATTGACGTTGTAGATGTCGGGCAACCGATTACTCTTAAAATTAACGTAAGAGTGCATGTCGACATAGATCGCCTCATATTGGGATATGCAATCAAAGATAGACTTGGACAGGTGATATACGGAACTAACACCGACCTGAAGGGAAAGCCACTCATTGCCACGAAAAGTGGCAGCCGATTCATTTTTGACATCACTTTCCCGGCCAATTTCGGTGTTGGCACGTATTCCATAGTGACCGCGCTCACGAACACACACACACACATTGACAAAAACTACGAATGGCGGGATCTTGCGTTGGTTTTCAATGTGGTTAACTTGAAAAAAGCGCACTTTGATGGATTGTCCTGGATCGATCCAGAAATCAGGATTCACCACGTATGAATGACGACTTTTACAGGGCATTTGAGGACAGGTTCCGTGGCTCGAGGGAACTTGTCAAATCTCGACTGCGAATTTATTTACCATTCATAGCGCCACTGGCCGCAATTTCGCCATTCGCAAACGCCATCGATCTGGGATGCGGACGTGGGGAGTGGCTGGAGGTGCTTACCGAATGTGGCTTCACAGCCCAAGGAATCGATCTTGACGATTCGATGTTACAAGCAGCCCGGGCCAGGGGCTTGGATGTGCGCACCGGCGACGCCATCGAATTACTCAAGGAGCTTCCTGAAGCGAGCCAGGCCGTTGTTTCAGGTTTTCACATAGCAGAGCATCTTCCCTTCGAACTCTTACAGGTGCTGATCAAAGAAGCGTCAAGAGTACTGATGCCTGGCGGGCTTCTGATACTCGAAACCCCAAATCCCGAAAATCTTGTAACCGGGACCTCTGCTTTCTATTTGGACCCCACCCATCAGAAACCGATCCCTCCACTCCTTCTGGACTTTTTGATTGAGCATTCAGGATTTACACGGCGTAAAATAGTCAGATTACAAGAATCCCAAAACTCAACGAACGGCTCAGATTTGTCAGTTTTGAATGTGTTGAACGGCGTCAGCCCCGACTACTCTGTCGTTGCACAAAAAGACGGCCCAGCGAACATATTGGACCGATTGATTACGAGTTTCTCGGCCGAATATGGCGTGTCCCTTGAAGAGCTAGCTACTAGATACCAACAACAAGCAAACTCTAGAATTCAGCAAATAGAGGGAATGGCTTCGCAGGCAATGATGAAGGCAGAACGGGCAGAGGCGGCCTCGTTAGAAAGCGTCAAAGCACTCAACGCGATATACGCCAGCACCTCTTGGCGTATCACCGCACCATTACGCGCCATAGCAGTTAAATTCAGAAGATTTTCACGCACGGAGATCAATAGGCATATTCGGCTTTTATTGAGGCATATTGCCCTATTTGTCAATCGTCGGCCTTTTCCACGCAGAGTTTGCCTATCGATCCTCCAGCGCACACCCGTTTTGAAAAGGCGTCTGTCGATGATCGTTACCGATCAGCAGACACCGCGCCAAACAGTCCAGCGGAACGTGCCCACAAAGCCCGATCATCTTTCCGCGCAAGCCCGAAGAATCTACAAAGAACTCAGCGGGCCATCCGAGTCTTATCCGGGGAATTGATTACATGCGTATTGTCATTGACATGCAAGGCGCGCAAACCGAAAGTCGCTTTCGGGGCATTGGACGGTATACACTGGAATTCGCGAGAGCCGTTGCAAGAAACCGGGGTGAACACGAGGTGTTTTTGGTATTCAATGGCAGCCTGAAGGAATCACTTCGGGAAATTCAAAATAGCTTTATCGGACTGTTATCAAAAACAAGCTTTAAGGTTTGGCATCCCCCCGCCCCGATCCGTGCGTTCGAGAAAGGCAACGAGCAACGCCGACTTATTTCAGAAAAGCTTTACAAGGCCTTCATTAGAACGCTTCAGCCCGATGTTATCCACATCACAAGTCTCTTCGAAGGGTATATAGATGATGCCTTAACATGTGTGACGACATACGACGACACAATCACCACCGTCACTCTTTACGATCTCATACCGCTTCTCAATCCAAAGCAATACTTTGACGACTCACCTTTGTACAGGGACTTCTACACCGAAAAAGTTAGCCAGCTGAAGGCGGCGGATTCATTGTTTGCCATCTCTTCATTTTCAAGAAACGAAGCCATCCACCATTTGAACTTGCCTGAAAAGCAGGTTGTAAATGTTTCTACCGGGATCAGTGATTTAAACCGCGTTTATGGCACTGAACCACCGGAGGTTTTCGCTCGTTGGTTGAGGAACCTTGGGGTCGAACGGGGCTTCGTTCTTTATTCGGGAGGTTCTGACGAGCGCAAGAACTTGGTTCGCTTGGTCATGGCATATGCCAATCTACCTCAGTCTGTTCGGACTCAAAATTCGCTGGTTTTAGCTGGAAAGATGCGTGATGAAGATAAACAGCTGCTACTCCAGACTGCAAAGAATGCGAATCTGGAAAAGAATGGACTGCTGTTTACAGGTTATGTTTCTGATGATCAGCTTTCTTTTCTGTATGAGAACTGCTGCCTCTATGTGTTTCCTTCATGGCATGAAGGGTTCGGCCTACCGCCACTCGAAGCGATGAAGCACGGGGCTCCGGTTATCGCGTCAAACGCAACCAGTATTCCTGAAGTAATCGGTCTCGAATCTGCGCTATTCAATCCGTTTGATATCGCTTCAATATCGGCCAAGCTCTTGGAAGGTCTATCTAATGAAGCCTTTCGCGAGGAGCTTCGTACACACGCAGCCTTGCAAGTTGAGAAATTCACTTGGGACAGAGTGGCAATTAAGGCAGCAGCTACATGGACGCAGCTATTGCAGGCTAAAGTCCATGACCATAATGCGAGTCATTCCGATCTGACCCAAATTGCATCCAACGCAAAGCAGACTGACTTTGATTTACTCCAAGAAATCAAGCCCGTAGCCCAACATCTCAGCAAAGACGATTTACTGAAAGTTAGTTTCTCGTTGGACTTGATCGCAATCGCCACCCAGAGTAAGCAACTTTTTGTTGATGTATCGGAACTTGTGGCGAGGGACGCCAAGACTGGCGTACAGCGTGTGACCCGCAGCATTCTCAAGCAACTTATAGACAATCCGCCTGCCGGCTATCTTGTGAAACCTGTATACGCGACCACTGAGTCCTTCGGTTATTTGTATACATCGAAGTTTAACGATCTCGATGAGAGAAGCGACTGCAGCAACGACGACACGCCCATCAGTTATCGGGCGGGCGATGTGTTTCTCGGGCTAGATTTACAACATCACACAACCAGAGTCCAGGCTCCTTTTTTGCATGGAATCTGCGATTATGGCGTTGATGTACGCTTTATTGTCTATGACCTTCTTCCCATTCAATTCCCTGAATTTTGGCCTCCAGAGCATAGAGTTTCTGACGTTCACGAGGACTGGCTGTCCGTCATAAGCGGCTTTGATGGGGTAATTTGCATTTCCAGTTCAGTTGCTTGCGATTTTACTGAATGGCTCAATAATCGCGACACCACGAGACGTAATCTGCTGAAAGTTGACTGGTTTCACTTGGGAGGGGATATTGATAACTCGATGGCCTCACAGGGCCTCCCGTCCAACGCACAAGAGATTTGCCTCCAACTGAAAGAATCCCACACTTTTCTCATGGTTGGCACCCTGGAACCAAGGAAGGGTCACGAACAGGCCTTGAATGCATTTGAGATTCTTTGGGCTGGAGGAGTGCAAGCCAACCTGGTCATCGTTGGCAAAAAGGGCTGGCTGACCGACAGCTTAGCCGAAAGGATCCGTAACCATTCTCGTTTGGGCAAGAGTCTGTTTTGGCTCGAAAGCATATCTGACGAGTTTTTGAACTCTATTTATGCGGCGTCTTCCTGTCTATTGGCTGCCTCATATGGGGAGGGGTTTGGCCTGCCATTGATCGAAGCCGCCCATCACCAAATACCGATCATTGCGCGGGATATCCCTGTCTTCCGGGAAGTTGCTGGTGAGCATGCGTACTACTTCGACTCCAAAGATCCCGGGGGCCTCGCTGCGTGTGTTCGGGACTGGCTTGCCCTTTTTCAGGACAACAAACATCCCACATCCAAGGATTTGCCGTGGATTTCGTGGAAAGAAAGTGCACAACATCTTGTGTCAGTACTGATCGAGGAACCCAGGACGCTCATCTCTTGATCAAGGTTGTTCAACTTGCGCAACCGGTTAAACTAGAAACTTCCCAGCCAATTGTCCAGCATCTTGACTGATTGGCCCTTGTGATTAATTTCGTCATCCGTTGCCCGCCCATACCCGAGCCTTGATCTCTCCCAGTCATCTCAAGCGCCCCGTTTCAATGGGATAATCAGCAGACAATGCCTCTTTTTCTTCATCTAAGAAAAATCTATGTCCAATAAAATTTCTCTTCTCACCGGCATCACCGGCCAGGACGGCGCCTATTTGGCGCAATTGTTGCTCGACAAGGGCTACAAGGTCTACGGCACCTATCGCCGCACCAGTTCCGTCAATTTCTGGCGTATCGAAGAACTGGGCATCCAGAACCACCCCAACCTGCATCTGGTTGAATACGACCTGACCGATCTGGGCTCCAGCATTGCGCTGGTACATAAAGTTCAGCCCGCCGAGATCTACAACCTCGCGGCGCAGAGCTTTGTGGGTGTGTCGTTCGATCAGCCCAGCACCACGGCGCAAATCACCGGCATCGGGGCGCTGAACCTGCTCGAGGCCATTCGGTTGGTCAACCCCAAGATCCGCTTCTACCAGGCCAGCACCTCCGAGATGTTCGGCAAGGTGCAGGCCATTCCCCAGGTGGAAGACACCCCGTTCTACCCCCGCAGCCCCTATGGCGTGGCCAAGCTCTACGCACACTGGATCACGGTGAACTACCGCGAGAGCTACGACATCTTCGGTTGCAGCGGCATCCTGTTCAACCACGAAAGCCCGCTGCGCGGTCGCGAGTTCGTCACCCGCAAGATCACCGACAGCGTGGCCAAGATCAAGCTCGGCCAGCTGGACTGCATGGAGCTGGGCAACCTGGACGCCAAGCGCGACTGGGGCTTTGCCAAAGAATACGTGGAAGGCATGTGGCGGATGCTGCAGGTGGAAACGCCCGACACCTATGTGCTGGCCACCAACCGTACCGAGACCGTTCGGGACTTTGTCCGCATGGCCTTCAAGGGCGCCGGCATTGCCGTGGATTTCAAAGGCCAGGCCGAGAACGAGACGGCGGTGGACACCGCCACTGGCAAAACGGTCATGCGCATCAACCCCAAGTTTTACCGCCCTGCCGAAGTGGAGCTGCTGATTGGCGACCCCGCGCACGCCAAGGCCAAGCTGGGCTGGGCGCCCACCACCACGCTGGAGCAGTTGTGCCAGATGATGGTAGAAGCCGACTTGCGGCGGAACCAAGCCGGGTTCTCGTTTTAAGCTTTAATAGGTTAAGCTGCTGAAGAGTACAACAGAGGTGGACATATGCTGACCCATTTGAATCTGCATAACTTCACGGTCTACCCCAAAGCAGAAATGTCGTTTTCGCCGGGTTTGAACGTATTGGTGGGTGAGAACGGCACGGGTAAAACCCATTTGCTGAAGCTGTTGTACAGCTCGCTTTCTTGCAGTTGGGCACTTAAGCCTGCTCTGGGTTTGGCGGCTACCCAGCAGGCTTGGCAGCACACATTGGGGCAGAAGCTGCTGGCCGTATTCAGACCTGAAGCATTGGGCCGTTTGGCTCGACGCAAGCAAGGCAGAGAACGATGCGATGTGGAAGTGTCGTTTTTAGATCCTGCATTGAATATGGCTTTCAGCCTGGCTACCAATAGCCGCAGCGACGTGGTCATGCCCAGCGTGCCAGGCGAGACCTTGGACTTGGCACCTGCTTACTTGCCATCACGCGAGCTGATGAGCATCTACCCAGGTTTTGTGTCTGTTTATGAAGGCCGCTACCTGGAGTTTGAAGAAACGTGGCGTGACACATGCGTGCTGTTGGGTGCTCCAACCCTCAAAGGTCCACGCGAAGCTGCAGCCGCTGCGCTGCTAGCACCCCTGGAAAGCGCCATGGGCGGTAAAATTGTGCTGGATGGGAATGGTCGGTTCTATTTGCGCACCGCATCGGGCAAGATGGAAATGCCTCTGGTTGCAGAAGGTTTGCGCAAACTGGCCATGCTGGCCCGTTTGATTGCCAATGGTACCTTGTTGGATCAAGGGTTCCTGTTCTGGGACGAGCCTGAAGCCAACCTGAATCCGCGCGTGATTCGCACCGTGGCACAAACCATCGTTGATTTGGCCGATTCAGGCATCCAGGTCTTTATTGCGACACACAGCCTGTTTCTATTGCGTGAGCTAGAAATTCTGCAAGCTGTGTCGCAACCAGTGAATGAGCCTATGTATTTTGGTCTCTCGAACGGTTTGGCGGGTGTGCAGGTAACGCAGTCTCCACATCTGGCCGATGTGGGCGAGTTGACGCTGCTGGACGAAAGCTTGCAGCAATCAGATCGCTATTTGGAAATCGGTGTCTGAAGATGGATGCTCTGGACATTGACGGCCTGCAGTTTGCTTTTCCTAAGGGCTGGAAAGCATCGAAGTACGATGAATGGGGGTTTTACCGGAACCATTTTTTGCGTCAGCAGGATGGCTTGCGAGCGGTTGACTTGGTTGCTGTTTCCAGTGATAAAACCGCGTATTTGGTGGAGGTAAAGGACTACCGTTACCCCAATGCTGAGAAACCCAGTGACCTGCCTAAAGTGATGGCAGAAAAGGTGTTGCACACCATGGCTGCGATGCTACCTGCACGCTTGAATGCAAGCGACCCAAATGAGAGTGAAATGGCGCGGTTGTTTTTGGAGTCGACGAATTTGAAGCTGGTGCTCCATGTGGAGCAACCGCTACGGCGTTTGCCGGTCGTGGATTTGGCCGATGTGCAGCAGAAGCTGAAGCGTTTATTGCGTGCGGTTGACCCGCATGTCAAGGTGGTGAGTTCGCAAAAGATGCGCCAGCTTCCCTGGCAGGTTACTTGATACATAACCGGTTACTAAGTGGACATGGATCGAAAAGAATGAAGCTTTTGTTGACAGGAGCGGCCGGTTTTACCGGCTGCTTTTTTACCCAGGCGGCCCAAGCCGCTGGGCACCATGTGGTGGCCCTGGCGGCCAACCTGACCGACCGCGAAGCCGTGCACCAGCAAGTGCAACAGGCTGCCCCCGACGCCGTGGTGCATTTGGCTGCCATCAGCTTTGTGGGCCATGCCGACGACTCGGCCTTTTATGCCGTGAACACAGTGGGCACCTGCCATCTGTTGCAGGCATTGGCTGCGTTGCCCACCCCGCCGGCCAAGGTGCTGCTGGCCAGCAGTGCCAACATTTATGGCAATGCCGAGTCGTCGCCCATTGCCGAGGCGCAACCCCCGGCGCCTGTCAATCACTATGCCATGAGCAAGCTGGCCATGGAGCACATGGCCCGTACGTACATGGACAGGCTGCCCATCGTCATCACCCGGCCCTTTAACTACACCGGCCCGGGCCAGGCGCTCAATTTCGTGATACCCAAACTGGTGAGCCATTTTGCCCGCCGCGCACCCGTGGTCGAGCTGGGTAACCTGCACGTAGAGCGCGAGTTCAACGACGTGCGCATGGTGTGCGGCGCTTACCTGGCTCTGCTGGCCCATGGCCAGCCTGGCCAGGTGTACAACGTGTGCAGCGGTCAGCCCCACACGTTGCGGCATGTCCTGGACACCTTGACCGACTTGACCGGCCACTCGCTAGAGGCCAAGGTCAACCCGGCGTTTGTTCGCGCCAACGAGGTGCACCGCCTGTGCGGCAACCCGGGCAAGCTGCACGCAGTGTGCGCCCAGGCGGGCGTGCACTTGCAGCAGCCCAGCCTGCGCGACATGCTGGCATGGATGTTGGCGGAGGCCGCGGTTTGACAGCCGCTTCGTCGACGGACACAATAAAGATGCGCTTAGGTTTCGGTGTGACCTTGCTGAATCGCTGCCTTTGGAAAGGCGGAGTCGATGGGATTGGCAGTTACACCCTTGAACTGCTCAAGGCATTTTCCAGGCGCAGCGAAATTGACCTGACACCGCTTACCTTTGGCGTGCCTATGCATGCGCAGGCGGCACAAGGCAAAAAGGCCAAGGTAATGCCCAGCTTTGATGTTTCTGCGCTGCTGTCCATGAGTACGGGTCTTCCGTTTGCGGGCGCTACTGAATTAGCGAAGACGCTCGATATCGTCCACGCCTCCGACCACCGCATCCCCCAAATGGGCAAGCTCCCGGTGGTGGCCACGTTGATGGATGCGATTCCGCTGTCCCACCCCAAATGGGTGTCGGCAAGCAGGTTGGGCCGCATCAAGCATGCATTGTGGCGGCGTTCTGCACGCTGGGCTGACCACGTGATAACGATCTCGGAATACTCCAAGACAGAAATTGCTCATCATTTTGGCTTGGTGGATGACCGGATCAGTGTCACCCCGCTTGGAGTGGATGCGCGCTGGTTTGATCCTCTGGAAGAGTCTATGGTGGCCGAGGTTTCGGTGCGGCTTTTCTTGCCCGAACGTTATTTTCTTTTTGTGGGCACCCTGCAGCCTCGCAAGAACATCAGCCGGGTGATTGATGCTTATCAAAGCCTGCCGCAGTGGCTTCGGGAAGAAGTGGGGTTGTTGATTGTGGGCCGTGCAGGCTGGCAGTGCGAAGATATTACCTCCAACCTTGAAGCGGGGACTTATGGCAGTAATGTGAGGTGGCTCAAACACCTGCCAGATGACGACCTGCAGGCGGTGATGAAGCGTGCCACAGCCTTGGTGTTTCCCTCGCTGTATGAAGGGTTTGGCTTGCCTGTGCTCGAGGCGTTTGCCGCCGGGGTGCCGGTTGTGACATCCAATACCACTTCATTGCCAGAAGTAGCTGGTGATGCGGCCCTATTGGTCAACCCGCTGGACGAGGCAGAGATTGCCGCTGCCATGCAACGCATCGTTGAGGATGAGACCTTGGCCAGTATGCTTCGCCAGCGTGGGTTGAGTCGCGCCCAAGAGTTTAGTTGGGACCGAACGGCAGAGATGACCATTGACGTTTATCGGCACGTACTGGGGCGTTGATGGCCAATGAGAGTCCTGCATGTTTACCGCACCTATTTCCCTGACCCACCCGGTGGATTGCAAGAGGCCATTCGCCAGATATGCATCAGCACCCAGGCGTATGGGGTGCAAAACACGGTGTTTACCTTGTCGCCGTCGCCCGTGCCCAAGCTCATCGAGCGGCCCGAAGCCCGCGTGGTGCGTTGCCGGTCTTGGGCTGCTCCGGCGTCGTGCGACTTGGGGGCGTGGGACGCCTTACACACCTTTCGGCAATTGGCCCAAGAGGCCGATGTGGTTCATTACCTGTTTCCTTGGCCGTTTGCCGACGTGCTGCGCTGCGTAGGCCCGCAAAAGTCGTCGGTTCTGACTTATATATCCGACATTGTGCGCCAGCGTTGGCTGGGCGCAGTGTATGGGCCATTGATGTGGAAAACACTTCGCAGCATGGACGCGATCGTGTCAAATGCACCTGCCTATGCCACAGGCAGCCCGGTGTTGTCAGACCCATCGTTGCAGCCCCTGCTGCGGCAAATTCCGCTGGGGATTGATGAGAGCACTTGCACCGTCAACCCCGATGAGCGCATTTTTGACAAGCTGGGGCTCAAGGCGGTGGAGCCCTTTGTACTTTTTGTGGGGGTGCTGCGCTACTACAAAGGCTTGCATGTGCTGCTAAAGGCAAGTCAGCAAATCAAGGGGCGTGTGGTCGTGGCGGGCGACGGGCCTGAAATGGCTGCGTTGCAAGCCCAAGTGGCATCTCTGGGTCTGCGGAATGTGGTGTTTGCAGGCTTTGTGACCGATGCTGAAAAGGTGGCTCTGCTAAAGGCCTGCCGTGGACTGGTATTGCCTTCACACCTGCGATCTGAGGCGTATGGCATGGTGCTGGTTGAAGCCAGCATGATGAGTAAACCCATGGTGACGTGTGAGATTGGCACGGGTACATCGTTTGTGAACCAACATGGCGAGACAGGGTGGGTGGTGCCGCCTGAGTCGCCGGACGCATTGGCCCAGGCCCTGAACCAGCTGCTGGCCGATGAGGCCTTGGCCAAAAGTTATGGCAGGGCGGCCAGGTTGAGATATGAAACCCGGTTTTCTGGGTCTGCTGTGGGCAAGGCTTACGCCGATGTATTTGCCGATGTGTTGAGGGGGTGAAGGTGGGGGCTACTTTTATGATTAAGCAGGAATTTCCTGCCGTGGCATTTGGCACCAGTGGTGTGCGCGCCTTGGTGGCCGACCTGACGGATGATGCGGTAGCGGCGTATGTGGCGGCCTTCATGCAACGCATGAAGGAGCAGCATGCTGTTGCTGACGGTGCAACCGTTGCTGTGGCTATGGACCTGCGGCCCAGCAGCCCGGGCTTTGCGGCCGTCGTTTGCGGCGCGTTGAGTGCCATGGGCTACCGCGCCGATTGGCTGGGTGCCGTGCCCACACCGGCCTTGGCGCTACGGTGTTTGAGCGCTGGCAACCCCGGCGTGATGGTCACCGGCAGTCACATTCCTTTCGATCGCAATGGCATCAAGTTCTACAGCCCGGTGGGCGAGATTTTGAAAGCTGACGAGCAGGCCATGGTGGCATGCCCCTTGCCACGGACGTTGCTGAACAACTTGGGCTCAAAAGCCGTATTGCCTGCTGAGAATCAGACCGCTAGAGACGATTACCTGCTTCGCTACACCCGTTGTTTTGGCGCACAGGCGTTGGCAGGGCTGCGGGTAGGCCTGTACCAGCACAGCGCGGTAGGCCGCGATGTGACGAAAGCTTTGTTGGAGCAACTGGGCGCTGACGTGGTGGCTCTGGGCCGCAGCGACGATTTTGTGCCGGTTGACACCGAGGCGGTGGCCGACCGCGACTTGGCCCAAGCCCGTGGATGGTGCCAAAAGCATGGGCTGGATGCCGTGGTGTCTACCGATGGGGATGGGGATCGCCCCTTGGTGTTTGACGAAAACGGTGAGTTTGTGCGCGGTGACCTGCTGGGCTTGCTGTGCGCGCGCCGTTTGGGTATTACCCATTTGGCTGTACCAGTGAGCTGCAATTCCGCCATTGAGCAATGCGGCGCCTTTACGCAGGTGGTGCGCACGCGGATAGGATCGCCCTACGTGATTGCGGCCATGAATGAACTGACTGCCCAGGGCAAAGGGCCGGTGGCAGGTTTTGAGGCCAATGGCGGCTTTTTGTTGGGTTCTGCTGTGCACGGGTTGGCTGCGCTGCCCACCCGCGATGCGTTGTTGCCCATGGTTTCGCTGCTGGCAGAGGCGGTGGCGTGGCAAACACGAGTGTCTTCGCTGGTGGCGGCATTGCCACAACGCTTTACCCATAGCGACCGTTTGCAGGCATTTGCCACCGAGCGCTCGCGTGAACTGTTGGCGCGGGTGGCAGTAGATAAAGACTTACAGTCGCACATAGCTGGCAAGCACAACCCACCGACGGCTGTGGACGCCACCGATGGGGTCCGCATGACGTTTACCGATGGCGATATCGTGCATTTGCGTGCCTCGGGTAATGCGCCTGAGCTGCGTTGCTATGCTGAGTCGGCTACCTTGGACAAAGCAAAAGACCTTTGCCAACGGGCGTTGAGTCAGGTGCAATGACTGCATGTCAATTGACGTGGCAAGCCTTGGGCGCGCAACTGCTGGAGGCTCGCACTGGTGGTGTGGAGCTGCTGTACCTTTCACCTTGGTACGACCCAAAAGCCCAGCGGGCCGCCAGAGGGGGCGTGCCGGTGCTGTTTCCGCAGTTTGCCGACCGTGGGCCCCTCAAAAAACACGGCTGGGCCCGAGATGTGGAATGGGTGCTGACCCAGAATGCCTCAGGGGCAGATTCGCATGTATTGGAGTGGGAGTGGGTGTGTGGTGGTGCTAGCCAGCCAACCTGGCCACATCAGGCGCATCTGCGCTTGCGTGCCCAGGCCACAGCCAGTGGGTTAGAAATACAACTCCATGTGCACAACACAGGCACATCGACCTTTGAATGGACGGGCGGTTTGCACCCCTATTGGGCAGTGGGTAACCTGCTGGAATGCCAATTGACAGGCCTGCAGGGCGTGAGTGTTAGTGACCGCTACAACGCCTCAAGAACCTTCGAAGCCCGGGAGGCTGTGGACTGGACTGGAGAGGCATACGAGTCGCTCTACGATACGCCGGGCCCCGTGTATTTGGAGTTGCCCAGCCACACTGTCAAGCTCAGCATGACCGGGTTTGACCAATGGATGGTATGGAACCCGGGCGCTCATGAGGCCCAAAGCCTGACCGATATGCCTGCTGCCGATTGGCAGCGTTTTGTGTGCATTGAGCCCGTGCGGGTAAGCAGGCCGTGTCGCTTGCAACCCGGCGACTCTTTTACCGGCACGTTAAAAGCCGAGTGGTGGCCGAATAGCGATGGGATGGGGCGACGGTGAGAATACTTGTCACCGGTGCAAATGGCCTGGTTGGCAGAGCCTTGTGCTCTGTGCTTGATCAGACTGAGCATCAAGTCGTTCGGGCTGTTCGCACATCCACCACGCCTTGGGAAGTTCCGGTTGGCGATTTGAATAAAAATACCGATTGGAGCGAAGCCCTGGGCCAAGACACCGATGTGGTCGTTCACCTGGCTGGTCAAGTGCCTTTGACGGATGGAGCAGTTGGGCACCTAGGCGATCGGTACACCGAAGTCAACACATTGGGCGCGGCCAACTTGGCGCGGCAGTGTGCCCAGAATGGGGTCAAGCGCTTCATTTTTGTCAGCACGGTCAAGGTGCTGGGTGAAGGCAAGAGCGAACCCTACCGGGATACGGATTTGGCCGTACCAGCCGATGCGTACGCCATTTCGAAGTGGGATGCTGAGCAAGCGTTGTGGCAAGTTGCCGCAGAAACGGGTATGGAGGTTGTGATGCTCAGGCCTCCCCTTGT
>Ga0075011_10000860_pt1 | contig 16244 bp, 18 predicted proteins | sample TARM_MetaG_T_14_FD_72354 | JGI IMG/M metagenome (GOLD analysis project Ga0075011, IMG submission 72354) | Freshwater microbial communities from Pennsylvania, USA, analyzing microbe dynamics in response to fracking - TARM_MetaG_T_14 | ecosystem: Environmental > Aquatic > Freshwater > River... | reverse complement strand
ATTTGAATAGTTTTTTGTTCTACCTGAGGAGAGATGTCTGAGTGGTCGAAGGAGCACGCCTGGAAAGCGTGTGTACGTGTAAGCGTACCGAGGGTTCGAATCCCTCTCTCTCCGCCATTTGAAAATTAAAAAATAAAATGATACAGCCGTTTGTGGCTGTTTTTTTTATGTCTAAAAATGGATTTGACTATTGCCGTGATCGTTACTGTTCATTTTCACAGACAAATATTTTCTTTCATAGGAAACATCTATAGTTTGTCGCAGCTCAACTTATAAAAGAAAAGACTTCTCTCAAATTACAACATAGCAAATAAATTTACAAGGAATCAATTCGATGATAAAATACGATTTCTGAAAACTTCCACCAGGTTAATTTTTTTCAGCACAGGGTTATTTTTATTTTGTAAACACATTACTTTGTCGAGTCCCGGCGTGTATAATAGCAATTAAGCTTAAGATATCAAGGTACGTACCACCAATTATTATTAGATGAGGAGTACACAAAGATGAGTTTAATAATCTACAAAAAAATATTCCGATGAGCGGTGAAAATCCCATAAAAAGTCTGCGTCTTCATATGGAGTCTAACGATATGCATGATTCAGGCGCTTTTTCAATTAACCTACAGTTAGAAATAAAGAGCGATGAGAATGAACATCATTTGTATGAAAGGAATGAGGAAGTGAAGGACCATAACCAATATGTGCCCAATCGAAAATATGATTTTTATACGCACGAAGTCGCGAATTCTTTTGAAAATTTGGGAGATGTAGAAACGGATGGAGGCTGGGATCCCAATTGGGATGAGGAAATCGAAGAAATTTCTGACGATGAAGAAAACAGTATCAAAGAAGAGACAAGAAACGATAGATTTAATTGGAATGATGAATTTGATGATGACAATCCTGAGGAAATGAGCGACGAAGACTGTGGTGATGGTTTTGCTCCCTTTTCGTTTTTTAAGAATGAAAGAGAGGCTTTGGAAATATGGGGTATCGGCGAAGAATATGAGCAAGGCTGAAGAGGAATTAAATAAATGGTTAAAATTTGCAGAAGAAAATTTTGAAATTGCCGAGTTGCTATTTTCTAATCTCGATAGCTGCCCTTATTATATACAGTTGGGGTATTGGTCGCAGATGACAGCAGTGAATTATTTAAAGTGTTTTTTGATTTCAGCCGGAGAACAACCACTACCGCTATATAATCTGCATCAGTTATTGTACCAATGTGAAAAATATGAAAAGGCATTTAAGTCCATTTCGAAATACTGCGATATCCTTGATCGCTATTGTGATGAGGAGGGGTTTGAAAGGATGTTTGTGGATGGTCACTATGGAGAAACTTTTTTCGAGGTAAATGACAAGCAAGAAGTCATCGCAGCATTTAAAGCAGCAAAAGAAATCAGGGACTTTGTCCTCGCCTTGATAGCACACAAAAATCAAGAAAAACAGCAATTGCATTGACTTATGTTTGTAGAATAGAAGTGCCGGATAAATTTTTAGATTGATTTTATTCGGCAGCACGTTTTCGGCCAAATAAATTTAAAGGAAAAGACATTTACTGTGACAGTCATCAGTGATTTGTTTTTAGAGTGAGGTTATTATGATTTTTGTAACAGGTGACTGCCACGGTGATTATTCAAGATTTAAAACCAAGGCATTTTCAAAGCAAACTGAATTAACCAAGGAAGACTATGTGATTGTCTGTGGCGATTTTGGCTACTGGAAAGATACAGTAGAACAGAACTATTGGCTGGATTGGCTCGATAATAAGAGTTTTACGACGCTCTGGGTTGATGGCAATCACGAGAATTTCGACATGCTTAAAGAAATTGAGGTTGTCAACTGGAAAAGGGGAAAGGCACAGTTTATTCGGCCTTCCATTATCCATTTGTTGCGGGGACAGGTTTTTACCATCGACGATTGTAAAATATTTACTTTTGGCGGAGCTCAAAGTCATGATATTGATGGTGGCGTTCTTGACCAGACTGATCCGAATTTTCAAAAGCAAAAGAAAGTGTTAGAACTAACCATGCAAAATTATCGGATTAATCATGTGTCCTGGTGGCAGGAAGAACAACCATCCCCAGAAGAAATGGAAGAAGGATTTCGTAATCTGGAAGCGCATCAGAATAAGGTGGATTATGTTATTACTCACGATTGCGCAGCCTATACAAAGGTTTTCGTTAATCAATACCCCAAAGATGCAAATGACTACCTTCCCAATTATTTGCAGCAGATTAAAGAAAAGGCAACATTTAAAAAATGGTACTTTGGTCACCATCATCAGGATAAGGCTGTTACTGATCAAGAAACAGTGATCTATAAAAAAATCATACAAATTTGGTGATGGTTAGTGGAATTAACAAAACTGGAGGCTAAATGGGCAAAATAAGAGAATTCTATCTAATGCACGGGAACATTGAAGTGGCGGAGCTGTTAATCAATGATTTGGATGGTCGTGTTTTGAGAGTTGAAAAAATTATCAACGGTGATCATTTGCCGTTAGATGTCAAGCGGATTGTTGAGGACGCAGATTTATTTCTTCAGAGATTAAATAGATGGTGGCGGAATCGGTTTATCCCGGCGCTCCGTAATGGTGTAGAAGAACGTGTTAACATGGATCAAATGAACTGGCCGGAACAGTATATTGTCAAAAGTCGGGGTTTTAGCCTGTCGGATGCATACTGGATTCGCAAATATGATGCAAACACAATGTATGAAGTGATTAATTTTCATCAAAATGCATTTTCGGAAGAATTTGGCAAATTTTTAATGCGGGAGGGTGGATCGCCTTGGCCCTATAAAAGCCCTGATATTGCTACCAACGGCAATCTTTCAAAAAGATGGACAGTAAAGGGTGATGGCAAAAGAATCCTTCTAAAAGGTTCAACTGCTCCTTATCATCAGGAGCCCATTAATGAGGTGGTTGCAAGCCGAATGATGGATTTGCTGGATTTTGAGCATGTTTGTTATGATATGGACGGGGAATATAGCGTCTGTGAAGCCTTTACGAGCGAGAAAATGGAATACCTTCCAGCCAATCAGGTAGGCAAGTTCTTAAAAAAGACCAAAGAAGTATCCTATTATGAACACTATATTGCCTGCTGTGAATGGTTGGGGATTGAAAATGCCCGTGAGCAGATCGAAAAGATGCTGGTGATCGACTATATCATCGCCAATTCTGACCGTCATTACGGTAATTTTGGTGTTGTCAGAAATGCTGAGACCTTATCGGATTATCGGATTGCCCCAATCTTCGATAATGGCAATTCATTGTTTTACAGATTTCTTAATGAACAAATCCCTGTTTTTGTCCGTTCGGTTATGGCACGTCCATTTTCATATTATCACAATGAACAGCTACAACTGGTTAAAAACATCGAATGGTTTGATTTTGGGAAAAAAGAAGAACTGCTGGAAATCATGCGTTCAACCCTAAAAAATAGTCAATGGAAAATGACCGACACCGAGCGACCGGATCTGATTGTCAATGCGGTATCGACCCGAATGGATGATCTTAAGCAACGGTTCTTTTGATGATGGGTCTTATGGTTGGCTGGGTAAGGGGGTAAATCAAAGTAATATGAAAAGAGGCTTTTTATGGAGACGATTCACAAATTAATGAATACAAGTGGCAAACTGGAGCGGGATCTTTCTATTGCAGAAATCACAAATGGTTTTAAGTATGATGGTGCGATGAATAAAGAAGGGGTCACGATAAACGGGAGCAATTATATTGCCAAGAAAAATAAAAATGATTGGAATTTAAACGTCTATTGCGAGTACATCGCTTCCCGCTTTATCAATAATCTGGCGCCTTGTTTTGAGGAAACAATTAAGATTACGGCTCACGAAACGAACCTTTTTAAAGATGCGACGACTGATTCTTTGTATGTGCTTGTTAAGGATTTTATTGGCCCAGAAAGAAAATTGATCAAATACTTCGACATTCAACAAGCCGGTTTGGAAAGCCGCGATCCCGCAGCCGGAAAGAGAATGCAATATGAGTTTTCAACAATTATCAAACACAACAATAATCACAAGAAAATCGCGGATAACGAGAAATCTGAAATAAGATCTCAATTCTGGATCATGTTTTTTCTGGATGCAATTCTTGGCAACCGCGATCGGCATGGCGGTAATTGGGGTTTTCTCGATCAAGGTAACGGTTATAAAATGGCACCGATTTATGATAATGGAAGCGCTTTATTTCCGGAGATTGAAGCCAAAATGAATCAATATTTAAATGACTGAAGCACGTTTATCCTAAAAAGATGTGAAGGAAAACCTAAATCAGCGATTCGAGCCAATAAAAATGACCAACATGGCGCAAATTACGATCACTTTATTAATGAAGAAAACTTGGCCAGATATGACGAGATGAAAGCAGTATATGGTTTGTTCAGGAAAATCGGAATGGTTAATATTTTTAATGCGATCAACAATGCCTGCCTGTCTGAAAAAAGCGACATCATACCGAGTCAATACAAAAGCTTTTATACAGAGATTATCTGTTGCCGATACTTACATCTTATTCTAAGAGTACCGTTAGATGCGATCCGAATACGTTTAGATAAGGGATTCCCCTGGAAGGAGCTGATTTAATGGCCGATAATACCAGAATTGCGAAAATCGACCGAATCAGAACCTGTTATATTATGTATCAGACTGAGCCGGTCGGTGAACTGATCCATGAATATAGTTCGATCACTAAAAAAGAAGATTGGGTAATAAGGCCCTATTACGAGCCGATTAAAGGACTGGGCTATATGGCTGAGATTCCCGGCGTTGATCTGGATTTGGAATTGGATGAATATATCCGTCAATCCCCACCAATTCTGGTTACCCAGAGAGTTCCCCCGGCGGGCCGGGAGGATGTCAAAAAAGATTTAGCCCGATATAAAATGGAAAGGATGGATAAATTTGAGTATATGTGCAGAGGCCATGTCGTTTGCGGCGATAACCGCTTATATATTTCAAGAACACCGGATGACATTATTGACGCCAATACAAAAGAAGGCCGGATGACGGTGAACATTCCTGATTTTGATACGGAGGAATATGGGTGGGTGAAAGAGCGTTAGTAGAGCATCATGGAATCCAGATTGTATGTGAAACGAATGTATAAAAGAGGCAATCCGGATTTTTGGCTGTTGAAAATAGTAAAAGCACAGAATTTAAGATTGCCAATTTATTTAAAATAGATTATAATGAAAATATTGTTGCTTTATATGGAGTCATGTTCCTAGTGCGGCGATTAAACTTGGAAGAGATTGATAAACTTGGAGCATTCAGTCCGTAGAAATATTTTGGTTAAATTACAAATGTGATGACTAAATAGCGGGGGCATTTTTAGGCAACAGGCTATTAATACACAATCCATGCTGAAGTTGCTGAAAGCAATGTAATGCAGGGAAACCGAGAAGTGCTGGGTTTTTGATAATATGGGATTATGATGTAAACGTTAAATAGGGTGGATGCTGAAAGGGTGAATTTTAACAACCTGCCACAACGTAGAATTAGCATAACAGATTTCTAGTTAATAAAAATTTCGTTAAAAATATTTAGGAGGAATTGAATGAGAAAAAGTCTTATGGAAATGACAGTTAAGGAGTTTAGGGAGGAGTTTAGACGTGAATATGAAGAACTCTATAAGTTGCACCACGAAGAATTTCGACGGGAGGCGAATAAAAAGAATACAAAATACACTGTGTGTTCTAAATTGATTGAAAGCACATTATGGGGAAAGGCACATTGGAATATAACGCCAAAAGATGCGAAAGGTGGAGCACAACAAGGGACACCAATAAATCTACTGTTTTTTCTCATTTTAATTGGTATTGATTTTGATTTGAGCAATGGCAAAACAATATGTAAATATAAAAACACACAAGTCGGCGATCAGGAATTTGGAGACATATTTGGAAAGAAAGGGAGTTTAACTGTTCATAGGAGTTTGAAGAACACTTTTAAAATAGGCACTAAGAACGGGAATGATGAAGAAATTAAGATATTAATAGAAAATATTATTTCAAAAATATCGAATGTGATCTTAGTAAATCCGGAAATATCAGTTGAACAATTTGCCAATGAGTACAAAGAGTTATGTGAGAAAGAAAACATACCCGACAAATACTTAAAATATTTCACAGGCGATAAACTTAAAGATAGTTATCTCGAAAAACTGGAGGAAGAAAAAAATAAAATGGATAGAACATATGTGGAAATCAAGAATGAAATCAAAGAAAATATTGAAGCCGGTGTTAAGCAGATTATTTTAACAGGTGCGCCAGGTACAGGAAAGAGTAGAATGGCAAGAGAGATTGCAGAAGAACTTTCTGCGAAGTCAGATTTGGACTTAAAGAATTTAAAAGAGAAATTGGATGGGGATCCAGAAAATGAAAATGTGAAAAAAGAACTAAAAAAGAAATTTCAAGAATATATTGAATTCGTTCAATTTCATCCTTCCTATGATTACACCGATTTTGTTGAAGGTATTCGTCCAGTTGAAGAACCGGATAAGGATGGTGTTGGCTTCAGAAAAGTCAACGGTATATTCAAGCAGTTTTGTCAGCAAGTTGTAGAGAAGAATGAAGAGGAAAAGAACGAAGAAAAAAAATATTTTTTCATCATTGATGAAATCAACCGTGCTGATCTCTCTAAGGTTTTTGGTGAATTAATGTATTGTCTGGAATCGGATAAACGAGGGGATCAATTTGAAATTAAAACCCAGTATCAAAACATGAAAACTTATAAATATGAAACTGAAAAAGATAATGCAACAGGAAAGTACAAAATTGTACCTATGGAAAATGATAAATTTGGAGCGGGTTTCTTTATACCTAAAAATGTCTACATCATTGGTACCATGAACGATATCGACCGTTCAGTGGAAAGCATGGATTTTGCCCTGCGACGACGTTTCATGTGGAAGGAAATTGAAGTAACTCAAGATTTGCTCATAGAAACTCTTGGAAAATTGTTCGAAGAGTACAACAATAATCAGAGTAATGCCGGGAACAAGCTTGATGCGAATGAATTAGCTAAAAAAATAGAATCATTAAATGAAACGATTAGAATAAAAGGAAAAGACTTCGGATTAAATGAACACTATTTTATCAGTCAAGGGCAATTTGCTAATCTTCCACAGCATAGTCAGTTCGATTCTCAAGATGACACAGAAAAAATTGTCAAAAAAGTTTGCCAGTATGTCTGGAACAATCGTCTGAAATCTTTGTTGTTTGAATATGTACGGGGGGAAGACGGAGCCGCAGATTTTGTAAAAACTTGTGCTAAAGAATTTGGGGTTAGTAATGAATGAAACGATTCCACTGACTGATTTCAAGGATCTATATGAGGAGTTAAACAAAGAAAAAAGGTCGGAAGACGAATTCATAAAAGAAAAAGAAAAAGATAGAATAGATAAAATAAAAAGTGATTTGCAAAAAATTCAAAACATGATGAAAGAAAATTGCAAAGATATCTTAATTCTTGATGGAGCAACAAAACAAAGGACTGAAGCGGATAAAGACAAAGGATCAGTGCAAATAGCAAAAGAATTATACGGTTCCTACTGGACCCAACAATATGTTGGAGTAATAGAGTACAAAGATTCAGAAGGAGAAAAAGATTCAAAAGAAGAAAAAAAAACATATCGTATCGGCAGTCGATTCGATGATGAGGACAAAGAGAATCAGTTTTTCTTAACCTACGTTATTGCCAAAAGCTTGAAGGTAAATGTACACATCTTTAAATACATGAATGCAGAAATAGGAATTGGATCAAATTGGGATCTGTTAGAGGCTTTAATGTTTTTAAAAAATCTGTCGGATGCGGCGAAGAAAAACGTGTATCGAACCTATCGATATTTTCACAGCAACGAACCAAAGGTTAAAGGGAAAATCGATATTGCGGAGCAGATAAAAAGAAACACGCCGTTTAATGGAAATATTGCCTGCACCTACCGGGAATACTCAATTGATACACCAATAAACCGACTGATTTTTACCACCATCAAGTATCTTGAACGAAAATATCCGGGTCTGGTACGGGAATATATTAAAGAAAACGATCATATTCGAACCCTTATCAATCAGTTTACCGGCGAAATCATCCCAGTATCACGGGAAGAATTGCCAAAACTTTTGCATGCAACAAAAAAAAGAATCACCAACCATGTCTATCGTGACTGGGAAGAGGTTCGCAGTATGTCGCAACGGATTATGAGAAAAAGAGGCAATCTTCTAAGTGGTGCAAACAGAAATGTCAACGGTATCCTTTTTGATATGAATAAAATCTGGGAGCATTATTTGGTAAACATTCTAAGTAGTACTGGTTGTATGCACCATGGAGAAAAAGATGAAGGTAAAGGATTCTTGTTTGAAATTCAAGAGTCGAAAACTGATGATAATGGAAAACGTCATGCTAAATACGATTTATATTGGAATAATCTTATTCTTGATGCAAAATACAAAAGATCTTGGAGTGATCTTTGCATTGAAAAATCAACTGAAGATACTGAAAAATCACCCTGGAAAAAAGTACGAGATGATGTTTTCCAAGTGATTTCATATATGCATATTGAAGGTGTCAATAAGGGTGGCGTGATTGCACCCTGCCCTGAAGACGGCAAAAAACATAAAATAAAATACCGCAAGTTTAAACTTACTGAAGACAAAGACAAAGACAAAGACAAAGACAAAGACAAAGACAAAGACAAAGACAAAGACAAAGACAAAGACAAAAATGACGTTTTCCACTTATTGGGATTAGTCATTCCGAAAGCAAATGAATTCAATGAATTTTGTGATGCTATGAAAATTAATGAAGAGGCGCTACGGGAGAAAGTTAAGGAGATTTTGAATAATTGAAGCTGTTAAACACTGTATCTAAAAACAAATTAGAGTTACATTAATTATTGAAAAAACCATGTGAATTTATTTGCCATGGCAATGTACCGAGCAGTGACAGTAAATTGTATAGTAGCCGGTCGAAGGAGGAAATTAGTGATGTGAATTAACTTGTTATTCACTAATCCATGGCTAACTTAATAAAATAGATTCGGATGGCACCAGAAAGTGTTTGAGAATAAGGAGTTCTTATGAGATATATGAGCACACGTTCTTCAATTATAAACCGTTGCAACAGTGACGGAAAACTGCATTTAATAATGACGGAAAAAGAAAGACCATGCCCGGAAGCGGAATTATGCGAGTTGTTGGATAATAACGGGGAACTATGCTCGCGCTATTTTATTGAATTGAGTACAATCGAAGACATCGATCGGCTTGGCAGTAAATATGATGTCGATGTCTTGGTTAGCAGAAATACCATGTTTGATGATTATATTGCACTAATTTTTTATGATGAAGAAATCGATCCGGATACTATGATGAATTAGTAATGGGTAGAGACTGTTTCAAAAAATTTTACAACGGGTGTGTTTTATTCGCAAAAGATCGAATCATGAAACACACCCTGGTCACCAAAACCTTCCCAGACATTCTTTTTCTTTCACAGAGACAAACAGTGCCTCCTCCATGATTTTGATGGTTTATCTCGTTGCAATTAAAAAAAGAAACCACATGAGTGAGATTATCCGCAATAAATAAAATTTCAACAGAGTTAGCATTTTCTACCCCACCTCAAAAATATTTTCTCCTGAGTCAAAAAAAATTTCAAAACAGATTACTTTCTCTCTTTGTATAGGTTAAAATATGCTTACGAAATTTGAAATGTTATATGCCAAACAAAAAACTTTGGATGACACAGATGAATTTTCGTTTTTAAAAATAATGTATTGTGAACTGGTGTTGGCGTCACTCCGAAATGAAGCCAACACTTGAAGAAAATCAAATTTTTAAAAGTAATATCTGGGGGCACGTTGCTTTATGCAAACTTTATGACAAAAATTAAACATGAAAGATGAGGAGATTAAATGAACAAGTACAATTTGGAAATGAACGTGGAAGCGTTAAGACAGGCTTTTGAAGCAGATTATGCCGAACAACAAGGTGACGCAGCGGCGAAAATTGCAAAAACTGAACTTGGAAAAGCACATTTAAGGGACATTACAGCTGGTCAAAAACAGGCAAAGGATGGTGCCGGTATCAATACGCTTTTCTTTTTGCTTTTAATTGGTGCAAAAATCAAAGAGAAACAGGCAAATCGGAGCAAAGCCTATCTGGTTGTTGAGTATGATGGTGAAGAGTTCGAAGATGTGTTTGGCAGCAAAGGCATTTCGACTCTAATGAACAGACTAGCCACGGTTTATCCTGCGCGAGATGAAGAATTTCCGCTCGATTCAATTGAGGCCGCATGCGGTATTTTTAACAGGATGGAGGAAGTCGGCGTGAATATAAGTGCAGAAAAATATAGTAAGTTGTATTATTCGCTGATTACAAAGACAGACGGTGAATTTAAAACTGATAAGTCTCATGAATTCAGTGGTTATATTGTGCGGTTAATGAATAAGATCGAGTCAGAATAATCAGTTATCAGCACATAATAAAATGGCGGTATTAAAACAAGCAAGACCAGCTCCAATAAACAAATAAATTTGGTCGGCGTTATCAAAGGTTTAGTTCAAAGATCGATGATGGCAGCTGGAATAAGTATGGTGACACAATTAGATGATGAAAATGATCTGATTAAACTACCCCAAAATAATGATACTTCGGTCTATTATGAATATGTTGCTTCGCGCTTCATAAACTATCGGGGTTTTGAAGCCCATCACCCTGAGATCGTCGAAAAACAAACGGGGCGTTCGATTCAGATTAAGGATTTTGTCAATGAAAAAGGAACGTTTGTCAAATTTCGGGCGCTTCTGGAAGCGAACTAGGACACCAAGAAAGATTAAGTCATCATAGATCTAGCACGATATTAACAGAGATTTGGTCATGTTTTAGTGAAAAAAATCCGCAATAAAATTAAACAGTCTATTTTACAACGGGTGTGTTTCATTCGCCAAAACACACGAATCATGAAACACACCCAGGTTTCCAAAATTTTCCCAGACATTCTTTTTCTTCCCCGGAGACAACCAGTGCCTCCCCCCATGATTTTGATGGTTTATCTCGATGCAATTAATAAAAAGAAACCACATCAGTGTGATTATCCGCAATAAATTAAATTTCAACAGAGTTAGCATTTTTCTTCCCCCACTTCAAAGATATTTTCTCCAGAGTCAAAAAAATTTCAAAACAGATCACTTTCCCGCTTTATATTGTTTAAAATAAGCTTGCGAAATTTAAAATGGTACATCCAAACAAAAAAATGGATGGTACAGATGAATTTTCGGATTTTTTAATAATGTATTGCGAACTGGTGTTAACTCCACGAGAAACAATATAACAACCCAAAATCGGTACCAAATCAAAAATATTGGGTCATCATGAGATTAATTGCGGCCAATAAATCTTTGCAAAAGCAACATTTCTGTGGTTTTGTTAAGATTAGTGGTGCAAATAAATTAGGTTGATCAAAGGGTTGAGACATAAAAGATTAATTGGAGTCGATTAAAAACAGTCGAAAGTTTGGTTGAGAGAAGAGAAAATTGGGTTGAATGAATTAATTTTGAGAAGAGGTATAATCGGAATGCGGATTCTTATATACTAACTACAATACCTTGAGAAAGCGATTTAACCGGAAAATAAATTTCAAATACTCTGATAACGAGTTTGGGTATGTTAAATCCGGCGAAAATCGCATTGATTTTTAGGTAGCTGGTTTATATACAAATCAGAAATTAAACAGACAAATTATGTAAAAAAATAGCTCAAAAAATGGGCAGAAAGAGGCTTGGGATACCAATAAAATTAGGTTGCAAAAATTATCTTATGAAATTAGTGACTCAAAGAGAAAATGCAAAACTGTCTAAGAAGACGAATTCAACTGTGGTTCTACAAAACTTATTGTATATAAATCCGGTTCTCAGCTGGGTTTCAGAAACTTCTTCTAAGGTTAACATTCTAGTTATTGGAAATGATATCATGCCGCAAAATTTATTAATTTATGTTTGCAGATAACACAGATTCCCAAATACGAGTTGGATGTTACAGTGGCAGGAAACAATCCACCGGAAGAAAAAGAAGCTTATCTCAGGTTTCGGCCGGCTTATTGTTAAAGATATTCTTTTAACATATTGTGAGTTTAGAGTGATTCGGTGGGGAGAGAAGTAAGAAAGTGATAAAGATTATAATGGCAATGGCTTAAACGTTGTGTTGGGTTAGAGGTTAATGTTTTAGAATAGACAGTATTATGTTGGGTAGAAGAACTTAATGTTGAGTTAACTAAAAAAGTTTTGGTTGGTTTAGATAAAATTAATTAGGTTAAGGTTATTTTTGGTTTGGGCAAATTGTATAATGAACGAAAATAAAGCAATCGGCAAATCAAAGATTCAAATGCTCATAAATTTGAGCAAACAGGAGGATTATTATGTCTTTACAAGAAGTAAGCAAAAATTGGGGTTCTAAGAATTTATCGTGTGAAAAACTGGATACGGGTATTCATTATGCGGCAGAAGATTCTGATGAAAATCTTTTCCCCGAGTGGGGTATGATCGGCGATGAAGAACAGGAGAAAGAACTATCTGAACAGGAATACGAAGAGCTGTTTCCTGATTGGAATTTTGAGGATGAGGATACTACTTTGTGTCGCGAAGATGACTTTGAAGAAAAATTGGCACTGTTTAAAAAATATCTTGATGAAGAAATTTTTCTGGATAATAACTTTGGAAATCAACCCTGCTCGGTTTATAGACGAATCATGATTGTGGAAGATGCCTGTCTGGCGGCAATTGATAAGACACTTGAAACACTGCTGGGCGATATTTCGGCTGATGAAGCAGCAGTTCTGAGAAAATATTATGGTTTTAACCAGGAACAGATTGCCTACGATATTGATACCATTGGCAGACAGCTTAACCTGAGTGAAAAAGATGTTCTCACCTTAAAAGACGATGGGTTGGGTATTTTAAAAGCCTGTGAATCATTTTTGACGGAAAAAAAGGCATATCATATACTGGAAGCATTTTATCAGTCGATAAATGAAGTGATTAATGAAAAATTTGACAGACTTGATCAGTCAATTATTGATAGTTACATGAAAAATAATCATCTTTATCTTCCGCTTCTGATGTCACTGATTGATGCGGAAGAGAATCCTTATAAACAGGAAATCAACATTGAAATATCTGATGATTGGGCAACCTTGCAGAAGCTTCATGATCTGGATGAGGATGATAACTATCAAATTGTAACGAAAGCAGTGCGCAGTAGAAGTCTGATCGGCGATATTCTAAGTGTTTCAGGTCTTTCTGTTTACGAAAAACTGATGCTTTTACATATGGAGTGTGATATGGACAATGTTGTTATCAAATCGGCAAGCGACAATGCAGTCCTTATCGAGGGAGCTTCGTTGAGAAATTTCTGGGACAATGTAGTGGTACCGATTGGTGAACTTGCCAATGATCGGATTGCGTCTTTGATTCAGGATAGATCCTTTTTAGATGACGATGACGATGCTGATTTTCAGGAAGAAGACATTATAGACTGGGAAATTCCGGTAAAAAAGCTCGAATCACCAATAAAACCTTTATATGATCAGGTTAAAGAAGAAATGAATTCAGCTTACAACAGCGGAAATATTATTGGACAATATGTTCTCTATGATTGGTCAAATGATGAATATTACCTGCCTTATGAAAATGATACTTGCTATCAAAATGTTGAGGAAATTGTCGGCACAAGGCACGATCCTCTCTCTGATGGTATTCTCAGATTTATTGACAATTACAAACTGGAACAATTCAGTAGTTTGCCGGAGGCTATAAAAGAAATAGAACTGAGCTTTATGGATCTGTTGGCGGCAGATGTTGAACGAGCGCTTACAGATTATGGAAAAAGTTCTGAAACCAATGCCGTTATTGAGCAGATTATCAGAAAACTGTTTGGCATGAATGAAAGTGATGAGTTTACAAGTGTTGAAGAACTTGCCAAACAGTTCAATCAGCCGGCCGCTTCGATCTGGCCGCTTTGCCGCCAGGGTGTTTATGAACTAAGACATCAAAATGCAAATCTGATCAGAGATAATCAGCATTATCAAAAATATTTCAGCTGGCTTGAAAAAATTCATGAACTGATTTTAGAAGGCTTTGAATATACAGAAAATCAGGCCGTGAATAGATAAGAGATACACATGACAATCATTAGAGCCGGGTTGTTTGTTGAGATGATATTTTTAAAGCCGGGATGGGCTCTATACAAGGAGGATTGAATGGCGATATTTGTAACGGGCGACTGCCACGGAGATTACAGTAAATTTGAAAAGGAGCATTTCCCGGAGCAAGAGATATTATCAAAGTCGGATTATGTCATTGTATGTGGCGATTTTGGGTACTGGCGGGATAATGGGGAACAGAAAGATAAATTGGACTGGCTGGAGAATCGATCGTTTACGACGCTTTGGGTAGATGGCAATCATGAGAATTATGACTTGTTGAAACAAATTGAAATTACAAAATGGAACGGCGGAAAAGTGCAGTATATCAGGCCATCCGTCATCCATTTAATGAGAGGATCTGTTTTTAATATTGACGGATGTAAGATTTTTACGATGGGCGGCGCACGCTCACATGATATTGAAGGCGGAATTCTGGAACCTGATGATCCAATTTTGAATCGAAAAAGGAAAATACAGCATCAACTGGGGCGAAACTATCGGATTAACCATATCAGCTGGTGGGAAGAAGAAATGCCAGGCGAGAATGAGTTTATAGAAGGGATAGAGAGTTTAGATGTTCATGATTTTAAAGTGGACTTCATCTTAACTCACGAAGCACCGGCCTATACAAAGGCTCTGCTGGAAATTGAGCGATCAAAAAAAGATCCATTGTCTGAGTATCTACAGATTATTAAAGATTTAGCGGAATATAAAAGATGGTATTTTGGACATTACCATCGTGATCAGGCAATTCATCCAGATGAAATTGCAATCTATGAACGGATTGCCCAAATTTGGTAACGAGGAAGCATGAAATTTTTAGACATAAAAGGAAGGAAACTATGATTGGTATTACAGGCGAACAACCGTAAATGACTGGCATAGACAAGTGAAGTATTTAGGAGAAATTTATTATGCAAAATGTTTTTATAAAATATGAGTACAAATCTTGCGGTTGGAATTTTATTGAGAGAATCAAATTATTTCTATTTGATTTAAAATGCTGCAAAGACCGTATCACCAAAGGCTATTGTGAAAAAGATTTGTGGAGCATTGACTACTGGTTTTTGCAAGTAATGCCAAGCATGCTATCCGATTTCCAACGGGATATAAAGGGTTGTCCCGGTGTATTTGTAGAAAAATATTCGGAAGAAAATTGTCATAAAGAATGGGAAGCTGTTTTGAAGCAAATGGTTTTTCTTTTAAACGAATCGAATGAGGAAACCTGCAAACGGATCAACCCTCATGCGGAAGAACATCGGAAAGCCTTTTGCGAATTTGAAGAAAAATACGGATTGTTCGGAGAAAAATTGCAGACAGTCGAAGAATGCTCGGACAAGAACACTAGAAGAATGCATTTTATGTCTGAAGTGCCGGAATATGCAGAAATTTGTGAACAGTATAGCGTTGCCGAAAAAGAGTTATCAGTTTATCAGGATCAATGTAAAAATGAAGCGCTCGCGTTATTTTCAGAATGGTTCTGGAATTTGTGGGATTAATGCGATAAGGTTCATTCCAGACATTGTTCTGAAGCAGTTGAATGCTGCCGAAAAGTTAGAGAAAATGCAGGGGTTGATTATGTGATTGATTTGATTCAATAAAACCTATTCAGTTGATACTTTGCCGGTTATCGAACATCAAAATTTGATCATAATGGAATTGGATAGTGTAGGTATGTTTTGTTATGGTTGGTATTATGATACACATGGGGTCGAGTGCGATTTAAAAGCAACAAAAAACAAGGGTACGTTCATAGATACTGTTCTGATCACGATTGATAACCCGGAGATAGATGCATTTGAATCATTTGTGTGTCGGTATAGACTTACTGGTTCAGGCAAGGTAGAGTTCTACCCTAATAAACATGATCTGATCGTGAGAGATAAGTGTAAATTATTGACTCAACTTTCCCAACTTGAAAATTCAGCTGAGACCTTTAAAGAACACCATTTTCAGCTTCTAAAAAATAGAAGTTGACAGAAAAATGCACCCAACGTCTGATATAATATAAATGCAAAC
>Ga0075011_10000859_pt1 | contig 16246 bp, 15 predicted proteins | sample TARM_MetaG_T_14_FD_72354 | JGI IMG/M metagenome (GOLD analysis project Ga0075011, IMG submission 72354) | Freshwater microbial communities from Pennsylvania, USA, analyzing microbe dynamics in response to fracking - TARM_MetaG_T_14 | ecosystem: Environmental > Aquatic > Freshwater > River... | reverse complement strand
TCACGATGCCGTGGCCAAGGCCATCGCCTATCTCCAGAACGATTGGGACGGCTTCACCACCTTCCTCGCCGATGGCCGGATATGCCTCTCCAACAACGCCGCCGAGCGTGAGCTGCGCAGCGTGACTCGGGGAAGAAAAGCATGGTTGTTCGTCGGCTCTGATCGTGGCGGCCAGCGCGCTGCGATGATGTTCAGCCTCTTCGGTACCGCGCGCCTCAACGACGTCGATCCGCTCGCCTGGTTCACCGACGTCCTCGCCCGCATCGCCGATATCCCCCAGAGCCGCCTTCACGAACTCCTCCCTTGGCACTGGAAGGCCGCTCAGCTGCAACTCACACAGGAAATCGCTGCCTGACTTCCTCCAGCTCTGCGCCAGCTAGCGGATGCGTACTCATCAGGCGCATCGGCGAGGCGTCAAACTGATTGGTGCGACTGCTCATTATGTGACTGCAGACCTCGATGAAGGACCGATCATTGAACAGGATGTGCGACGCGTTTCTCACGCAACATCCGCTGACGAAATGGTCGCCATAGGGCGCGAAGTTGAAGCATCTGTGCTTTCACGCGCTGTCCGTTGGCATGCCGAGCATCGTGTTCACCTAAGCGGTAATCGAACGGTCTATTGATATAGCACTTTGGAGTTCAATTCTGAGCGTCCAGCTTCGGTGGAGCGGGCGGCGATATTATTGCATTTGGCTAAAGTGCATGCCCTTGCTACGAACCTCGATATTGTGAGGCTTGGCGCCGTGCAAGCATTTTGGCAGTCAACGCCTATATGAAAAAGAGACGATTTTCGCACTTTAAGGCGGAGGCAAGCGCATTCGGCACTTAAATGCCCTAGTCATTTTCGGCAGCACAATAAGAGTTTACTGCAGGACTGTCGCAACGGGCGGGCAGTGGCGGCATTAAACTGGAAGGTGCCTGCAGCGATGGATTCTCAGCCAACACGGATTCCAATTTACCTCAACAATGAGGAGGCCGCAGCATTCTTACGGCTTTCTCCGCGGACTTTGGAAAAGCAGCGTGTTGTTGGGGGAGGGCCACCGTTCAAGAAATTCGGCAGACGGGTACTGTATGATAGGCACGATCTGCAAGAGTGGGCCGCAAAAAGGACTTTTGACAATACGACTGAATTCAATATCAAAAAGTAGGGATGGAAGTTTATAATTTCCGGTGTTTGTAAATTGGTTGTCTAAGAGCCTGATTCGAAAGTTCCTCAAGCGTAGCAATACCTTGCGGTTCTGCGGATGAGCATTCGGATGGATGCTATCGTGGCCCATGCGGTTGAGGATGCAACGGTTGCCTCCCAGTCCTTGGCGAGACGGCGGCAGCGGCCCAGCCAGGCGAATGTCCGTTCGACGACCCAACGGCGGGGCAGGACTTTGAAGCCCTTAGTCTGATCGGAACGCTTGATGATTTCGATCGTCCAATCCCCCGCGCTGGTGAGTGCTTTCCTAAGCTTGTCACCGGCGTAACCGCCATCGGCGAAGACGTGGCGCAGCCAAGGAAAGCGCCGGCGTACACCCTTGAGCACGTCAACGGCGCCATCACGGTCCTGAATATCAGCGGTGTGGACAAGGATGGAGATCAGAAAGCCGCAGGTATCGGTCAGGATGTGGCGCTTGCGGCCTTTGATCTTCTTGCCCGCATCATACCCGCTGGGGCCGCCGCTTTCGGTGGTTTTGACCGACTGGCTGTCGATGACGCCAGCGCTGGGTGAGGCCTCGCGCCCCTCGATCTCGCGAAGGTTCATGACCAGCAGCGTGTTCATGATCTCGAACAGCCCGGCATCGCGCCAGGCGTAGAAATAGCGACGAACCGTCGAGACTGGCGGAAAGCATTTGGGCAGCAAGCGCCAGGCGCATCCGGCCGAGGCCAGATACAACAGCGCGTTGGCCACCTCGCGCATGTCCGTGCTACGGCGGCGACCACCCCTCCTCGCTGGGGGAATGAAAGTCGCCATCAGCGACCATTCCCTGTCCGTCATGTCGCTTGGATACCGCAGTCCTTTGCGGCTATGCTCTGCCCGGGCAATGCCAGTCCATGCCATCGATCACTCCATCTCTCGCAGGACGGCGTGAATCATAACATGCTGGCATTGCTCAACAACTTTCGGATCAGGCTCTAATAGAAATTTGCGTTATCTTAGACGCGAAGCCCGACATGGCCGGATGCAGCAAGAAGAACTCTGAAATATGAGTTGGTCCTGATGTTTGCATAGGTCATGAAGGGCTTCGGAAGGGCGTAATATCTTATATTTTAATTTGTAGTTAGGTCATAATCGACATCATTTTTTGGAAATCTTAACGTCGATGTTGTTACGGGTTGCGTGACTGTAGGGACAGATCTCATCTGCCTCGGCAATCAGCGCTTCCGCTGCCTCCGCCGAAACACCAGGTAGGCTGACCTCCAATGCGACAACAAGTCCAAATCCCTTGTCGGCGCGAGGTCCAATCCCCACTGTCGCTGTCACGCTCGCATCTGCCGGTACGCTTGGCAAAGCGCCATCCTGAGAGGCGGCGTACTTCATAGCGCCAAGAAAACACGCGCTATATCCCGCCGCAAAAAGCTGCTCAGGGTTGTTGCCGTTGCCATCACCGCCCAGCGCCGTTGGGGTGGCGAGCTGCAGGTCCAGACTTCCATCATTTGTCTTCGCACGCCCGTCGCGACCACCTGTCGCGGTCGCCGTCGCTTCATACGCTGCTTGTATGCTCATTCGCGTTCTCCATCATTGAAATATATAATCGGATTGGAGCTGCGTGGATCTACACGCGGTCTCGAAGCGAGACCTGCTCCTCCCCGATCATGGTCAGTCACGCTTGAGCATTCAGCCCTGTGCGACCGAATTTACCTCTTCCTTCTTCTCAATCCTGTACTGGTGGAGAAGCGGTTCGGTATATCCGTTGGGTTGAGACACGCCCTGGAAAACGAGGGCACGGGCAGCCTGATATGCGAGGCTGGTGTCCTCATGGCCATGCATTGGTTCGTAGGCGGGATCGCCTGCATTCTGACCATCGACCTTGGCTGCCATGCGTTGCAATGCAGCTTCGGCCTCTTCGGCCGAGCACACTCCGTGCAGAATCCAGTTGGCCATGTGCTGCGAGGAAATGCGTAATGTGGCTCGATCTTCCATGAGACCAATATCATGGATGTCGGGTACCTTCGAGCACCCCACGCCTTGGTCGATCCACCGAACCACATAGCCCAGAATGCCCTGTGCATTGTTGTCCAATTCGTCGCGAATCTCCTGGGGCGACCAGTTATGTCCCGCAGCCAGAGGAATCGTCAGCAAGTCATCGACACTTGCGACCGACTCGGAGCGCCGCTCCGCCTGTCGGGCGAAGACATCCACTTCATGATAGTGGGTCGCATGCAACGTCGCGGCAGTGGGTGACGGCACCCAAGCCGTGCTTGCGCCGGTCCGCGGATGAGCCACCTTTTGCGCAAGCATATCCGCCATACGATCAGGGGCCGCCCACATGCCTTTGCCAATCTGGGCCTTGCCGGAGAGGCCGCAGGCCAGACCGATCTGGACGTTGCGATTCTCATAAGCTTCGATCCATGTCGCGGCCTTCATATCTCCCTTCCGGATGACCGGGCCTGCATGCATCGACGTGTGGATTTCATCACCGGTACGGTCGAGGAACCCGGTGTTGATGAAGACCAGCCGGTCCTTAACAGCATGGATGCATGCAGCAAGGTTGGCCGAGGTTCGACGCTCTTCGTCCATGACGCCCACCTTGAGCACATGGCGCTCGACGCCGATAAGATCTTCGATTGCATTGAACAGATCGTTGGTAAAAGCGACTTCCTCAGGGCCGTGCATCTTCGGCTTCACGATGTAGATGCTGCCAGCACGGCTGTTCACGAAGCGGCCCTTGCGCCGAAGGTCATGCAACGCAATAAGGCTGGTCGCAATGCCGTCGAGAATGCCTTCGGGCGCTTCCCGGCCGTCGGCAAAAAGGATAGCGGGGGTCGTCATGAGGTGACCGACGTTGCGAACGAAAAGGAGGCTTCTGCCAGGCAGTGTGAAGGTTTCCCCATCGAGGCCGACATAATCGCGATCCCCTTTGAGCCGCCGCGTCATAACAGCGCCGTTCTTTTCGAACGTATCTTCGAGATCGCCCTTCATCAATCCGAGCCAGTTGCGATAGGCCGCAACCTTGTCTTGCGCATCGACAGCCGCGACGGAGTCCTCCAGGTCGACAATGGTGGACGTCGCAGATTCAAGCAGCACGTCAGCCAGATGAGCAGGGTCCGACCGACCGATCGGATGCCCCGCATCAATGACCAATTCGATGTGCAGGCCGTGATGGCGAAGGAGCAGGTTCTGCCCGGACCGTCCAATCAGCTGGCTCGGGTCGCGCAGGTTCGGCTCATTCCCGGCCCAATCGGTCCAACTGCCCTGCTCAAGGGGGACCGCGCGATCGAGGAATGCCTTGGCCCAAGCGATGACCTTGCTGCCGCGCTCGGGATCATAAGCCTGCGATGCCGGGGCGTTCGTTACAGCATCCGTGCCATAAAGGGCGTCGTAGAGACTGCCCCACCGTGCATTTGCCGCATTGAGCAGGAACCTGGCATTAAGGACCGGAACCACCAGCTGGGGGCCGGCCAGTGTCGCTAGCTCAGCGTCCACATTTTGCGATCCGATGGCAAAAGGAGCCGGCTCAGGGACAAGATACCCGATATCTTCAAGGAATGCCTTGTACTCCACAATGTCGAACGGTTCGCCTGCGCGTTCGCTGTGCCATGTATCGATGCGCTGCTGCAACTCATCCCTTTGGGCAAGCAATTCGCGATTGCGCGGCGCAAAGTTCTGGAAGATGGCGGCAAAGCCATGCCAGAACTGGTCTGCATCAAGCCCGGTTCCAGGAAGCGCCTGCTCATCGAAGAAGCGAACCAGTTCTTCAGCGACATGCACGCCGCCCTTGTCGATCATATTTGTCATTGGTTTTTATCCCTTTGCGGTAAGACCGGCAGCTTCAATGCCGGCGAAAGTTGCAAGTTCATCATTATCGCTGGTGTCACCGGTAACGCCGACCGCTCCGATCGAATGCCCGTTGTGATCCACGATGATGATCCCTCCAGCCGCCGGAATAAGTGGGTGAAGAGCAGAGGCGGCGACCGCATCGATAAACCAAGGCCGTTCAACCGCCATCTCGCCCAGCTGACGGGAGGATACACCGAGTGCAAGTGCTCCAGTGGCCTTGCCCTGAGCAATCTGCAGGCGACCAAATGACGCGCCATCTTCGCGTTGAAAAGCCATCAGATGCCCGCCGGCATCGACGACAGCCACGCTTAATGGTTTGAGGCCAAGTTCCTTGCCTTTGGCCAATGCGGAAATGATGACCTGGTTGGCCTGTTCCAGGGTTATATGGCTCATAATTCATTCCTTGTGGGTGTTGGGAGATTATAGCGGGGGGAGGGGGTGGGCCGAAACGTGGCCGATCCGTTGACTGAAATGCATGAGAGGCCGAGGCGTTCGTATGCCTACGATCGCCAACAGCCTGCTATCCCGCAATTAGCTCCAATTAATTATCTTATAAACGAATTCCTTGTGACTGTAGATTGAAAGATCGATCAGATAAGGCCTGCCAAGGGACTCGACGGATCGGCATATCGCCGTATTCCCATCCGCCCGGCCCGATAAGAGAGGCGACCTGCTTCCACCGCGGCCTTCATCGCTCCGGCCATCAGAGCCGGGTCCTTTGCCTCAGCAATTGCTGTGTTCATCAGGACCCCATCGCATCCCAGTTCGAGCGCGATCGTGGCATCCGAAGCGGTGCCCACGCCCGCATCGACGATGACAGGGACCTTCGCGCCCTCAACGATCAATCGGATCGTCACCCGATTTTGGATCCCCAGGCCGGATCCGATGGGCGCTCCCAATGGCATAATCGCAACGGCGCCGGCATCCTCCAGTCGCTTTGCAGCGATGGGATCATCCACGCAGTAAACCATCGGGTGAAACCCTTCTCTTGCGAGGATTTCCGTCGCCCGAAGTGTTTCGACCATATCGGGATAGAGTGTGCGCGCTTCCCCCAGAACTTCAAGTTTAACGAGGTTCCATCCGCCAGCCTCTCGGGCAAGACGCAAAGTTCGGATCGCTTCCTCTGCGTTAAAGCAGCCAGCGGTATTCGGCAGATAGGTGACGCGCTTCGGGTCGATGTAATCGGTCAGAATGGGCGCCTTGGGGTCCGTCACATTAACGCGTCTGACCGCAACGGTGACGATCTCCGCTCCTGATGCCTCCAGAGCCGCGGCGTTCTGCTCGAAGCTCTTATACTTTCCAGTCCCGATGATCAGGCGGGAGCGGAACGTCATATTTGCTACCGACCAGCTGTCATCGCGTGTGGTAGCCGTGGTGCGGTCATCGCATGAATGATCGCCGCCGCCGACAAAATGAACGATTTCGATCGAATCTCCATCATTCAACGTTACGGATGACAGAGTGGAGCGCGGTACCACCTCCAGATTACGCTCGACGGCGACTTTGGCAGGATTGAATCCGAGCTCGGCCGCCAAATCCGCAATGGTAAGGCCATATGAGATGCGCCGTTGCTCGCCATTGACGCTGATGGAGATGGTGTCACAAGTTTGGTTCGTCATACTTTTGTCCATTCTATTGATGCCAAGTCACGCTACAGTTGGTTGATTGTCGGAACCGCTGGCGCCGAACCAATTAGGGAGGATCTGTGCTGAATTGGAATCAGTGGATGGGGGGTGGGATGCCGGTCCACCCCAATATCGTTGTCGAGGTCCGCTTCCGGTACGCCGGGTCTGGAACCGGACCCGCTTCCCAGTTTCGCTGGAGCCACGACCTCTACAACGCCTATGGCGCCGACGATGTCGTGGCTTTCCGCGTGATCGCTGAGGAACAAGTATCGCAACATGAGATCAAAAAGGAAAGTAGCGGAAACTGAGAAAGGCCATATTCTGGCTAGCCTGAAGTCGGCCAACCACACCCTCAAAGAGCTGCCTTTGAGTGTAGTTATATTCAGCCCCAATCAGCGCACGACCAAACGGTCCTTGATAGAGCCTTTGCCAGAAACCGACACTCACCTCCCGGATCCGTCGCGTGTTGCCTGTGCAGGTCCCTCCTTCGATGAGGCAACCGCTATTATCAGTCGTAGGCAACCCTATTCCGAAGCCATTCCCTAGAACTTGACGGCGCTGTTGTTCAAGACCGGCAAAAGTATAGAGGTCAAGCGAGCGAGTGAGGTGGGCAACCGTTCCAACCAGAACCATATATTCCTGGATTGGATGGATATCACCATCTGCAGAAAGGGTGACGTCCGGAAGTAGCGACGTGCCGTAACGGCCAATGCCTTTTCCGGTCATGCCAGAGAGCTGAATATCCAGAACCCCAGGGAAGGCTTGAAAATTGAGCCCGCCGCCCCAACCAAAACCGGTCGCGGTCGGGTTCCCGGAATTCGCACGATGCACCTGGAAGCTTCGCACAATCCCGAAGGTCTCAATATGAAGCGCTCGGCCGGCAACTCGGGTGTCAACGGCAACCTTACCAATCACGTCCGGAAGATGGTTGAGAGAGAGCAAGTTTGCGGCGTCAAAGCCCTGGCCAGCAGGCACAACATTGGTGATATTGGCTGGTACAATACCCCCAAAGCTGCTTTGGGCATTTTCAGCAGCAATTGCCACCCAGACTTGATGGTCCAGAAAATCCGCAGCGAAGCGAATTCCAGGTTGGCGTGACCACGCAAAACCTGCATTGAACTGCCCGTCGATGGTTGGCGGGATCGCTTCGGAACGAGCTGCAATTCCCCGAGCCCCCATTGTCACTAGCGACCAGCTTTGTCCGGCAAGAAAATGAAATCCGTGATCCTTATACGTCCAATCCATCGATCCGTAGAGCTGCCGCACCCGGGGATTAAAGCTGTTCGACTGAACTGAGTTGGCGGTTTGCGCGCCACCCTGAAAATCGGTTTCTGCAAAAAGACCCATGTTGAGGGTGGGGTTCACCTTCCCCTGAACCAAAAAGGAAAAACGGCTTTGTCGAGCGGAAAACCTTCCTTCCGATACATAGCCGCCGTGACTGTTCGGAAATGGAATTGCCAAGCTCGAGGAAATATCATTCCCTTGGAAATGCTGCCTATAAATGCCGGAGAGTTCGAGAAAACCACCCGGTGTTATTGTGATGCCCTTGTAGCGAATAGTGTCGACAACAGGAGTGCCGTCGGCCTGGGCAGCCGGACCAGACCTCAAAGGGTTATCGACCCTTACAGCATCAGCGCTAACCACGCGCGACGGCGGGGGCAGGGTTGTGGAATATTCCGTAGTGGGTTGTGGCGATTTCTTTAAGTTAATTTCTGCGCGCAACTCTTGCACTTCTGCCCGGAGGGCGGCGATCTGTTCGAGAAGTCCTGAGTTCAATGAAGATGCGTCGTCCTCACTCTTGGTTTGCGCCGCGAATGCCATGGAGGGCAGCAGTGTTGCCGATAGGAGTGAAGCGGTAATCACGATCATCTTTTTCATGATGGCCTCCAAAAGTCTGGAGGAGAGACGATCGCGGCGCGTCCCGCAGTCAACGAGGTCGCACGATCGTCATCTCACCATTTCTGTTCCAGCGAAGCTGTCAAATCCTGCTCAGGCACGATGGCGTCATGGGATGATCCAGGGCGTCACATATTGCTGGATGACGACAATGACCCCAAGGATCAGCGTAAGCGCGATGCTATGCTTGAAGGTCCTCGCAAGGATCGCACCCTCCTGACCCTTCAAATCAGTCACAGCTGCACCAGTCGCAATATTCTGGGGCGAAATCATCTTGCCCATCACGCCGCCTGATGAGTTCGTCGCGGCGATGAGGACTGGATTTAGCCCAAGCTGATTTGCCGCGATCACCTGAAGGTTGCCGAAGAGCGCGTTGCCGGAGGTATCGCTACCCGAGAGGAACACAGCCAGCCATCCGAGGAACGCGGCAACAAGCGGGAAGATAAAGCCCAGCGAGGCGACGCCGAGCCCCAGGGTAAAGTTCAAACCGGAGTAATTCATCAGATAAGCAAGGCCGACAATGAATGCGACCGTGACCACCGCAAGGCGGCTTTGGCGCCATGTTTTGCCGACCGCCTGCAAGAATGTCTTGGGACCGACGCCAACCACAGCAGCCGTGATCAACGTGGAAAACAGGATTGCTGTGCCCGCTGCAAGAGGCTGGAAGGTCCAGAGCGCGGCGTAGGGCTTATTGTAAACTGTAATGAAAACCTGCTTGTCGAGACCAGGCCACGGGATCACAACCTGGCCAATGGACGAAACGCCGGCGTGGGTCCAAACAATCACAACTGCCGACACAATGACCCAAGGCAGCCAGCCTTGCCATGCCGGGATGGCACTCCCGGTCGGCTTGGGGGCGCTGGCATTCTTATAATTGGCAATCTCGAATTCAGGGTCTGGTGCTGGCTGCCAGATCTTCAGGAAGAGCAATGTGACAATCAGTGCGCCCATCGAGGACAGCACGTCAGTCAGTGCATAATCCAGCCAGTTCGAGGATACGAACTGCGCCAGTGCAAAACTGCCGCCAGACACGATCAGGATCGGCCAGAGGGCGCGAACAGAGCGTAAGCCACCGTAAATGGTCATAACGTAGAAAGGCAGCATCACGGCGATGAAGGGCAATTGCCGCCCGATCATGGCGCCGAGTTCCTTGGCAGGAAGGCCTGTAACCTGGCCCAATACGGTGACGGGCGCGCCCAATGCTCCAAACGCGACAGGCGCTGTGTTGAACATCAGTGTGAAAGTCAGCGCTTCAATCGGGGGGAAGCCCACCAGAATGAGCAGCGCACTGGTGATGGCCACCGGGGTACCAAAGCCGGAGACGCCCTCCAACAAGCAGCCAAAGCAGAAACCAATCACCACGAGCACAACCCGCCGATCATTGGGAAGATGCTGCAGGATCCAGTCGCGAAATGCGTCAAATCGACCTGATACAACTGCGATGTTGTACAGCTGCGATGTTGTACAGCAGCAACGCGTTGACGACAATCCACATGACCGGCCAGGCCGCAAAGGTGGCGCCCGCAGCGACGCTGTTGAGCGCCAGGCCGATCGGCATCTTCCACAGGAAGACCGCGATCACCAGTCCTGAAACAAGACCTGCAAGCGAGGCTTGCCATGCCGGTCGCCGAAGGACGCCAAGCGTGACCAAAACAACGGCGATTGGAATGGCTGCAATGATGAAAGACAGGAGTAAGCTGTCTCCGACCGGCGTTACAAGTTGATGGAACATCTCTCTCTCCCCTGGAGCGATATTATATTGATTTTGTTCAAATCAGACGTTGAGCCCCGCCGGAGTGGCCCCCCCGGTAGCCCAATCGAGCAGTTCTACGGTATGGATAACCGGAACATTGATTGCCGAGCCGATTTGGGTGATGCAGCCAATGTTACCGGCTGCGATCAATTCAGGCTTGGTCTTCTGGATGTTGGCAACCTTCCGATCACGCAATTTGCCAGCGATCTCTGGTTGCAGAAGGTTGTACGTGCCGGCAGATCCGCAACACAGATGGGCCTCGGGCACATCCACCACGTCGAATCCGGCAGCCCGCAGAAGTGACTTGGGCTCCGTACGGACTTGCTGGCCATGCTGGAGCGAACAGGCGCTATGATAAGCGACGCGTTGCCCAGTCTTCACGACGACAGGGCCGAGGCCGATTTCAGTCATCAGTTCGGTAATGTCTCGCGCAATCGAACTCACCAGACGTGCATCTTCGGCGAATTCAGGATCATTGCGCAACATATGGCCATAATCCTTGATCGTCGTTCCGCAGCCCGATGCGTTGATCACGATTGCATCAAGGCCATTTTCCCGCGCCTCTTTTGCCCAGGCACGAACGTTGGCACGCACCAGACCGAGACTATCCTGGCCAAGATGATGGTTGAGCGCGCCGCAGCATCCCGCGCCGCGCGCCACAACCACATCGCAGCCGTGCCTTGTCAGGAGGCTTACCGTCGCTTCGTTGATCGCTGGTGCGATGACCTTCTGCGCACATCCAGTAAACATCGCGACGCGCCGGGTCGCTGGTTTGGTGGCAGCGAACTGCCGGGGCCGATCACAGGCGAGGCTGGCGGAAGATTGGTGGGCGCAAGGTCCAGCATGGGACGCCAACTGCTGGGCAGGAGCCCGCCGAAAACCTTCCCGATCTTTGCAGCGTGAAGCGCCAGTCTGAACATCGTCGGCCGGGGCAGAATCCAGCCGAGCAGACCCCGCAAAACCCGATCGCTGAAGGGGCGTCGATAGGTCTTTTCGACATGATGGCGGGCCTGATCGATCAGGTGCATGTAGTTCACGCCGGAAGGGCAGGTGGACATGCAACTCAGGCAGGACAAGCACCGATCGATATGCTTGACGACCTGCTTCGTCGCGGGCCGATCGTTTTCCAGCATGTCCTTGATGAGATAGATACGTCCGCGAGGGCTATCCAACTCGTCGCCAAGCAAAGTGTACGTTGGGCAGGTCGCTGTGCAGAAGCCGCAATGCACGCAGCTGCGCAAGGTCTTTTCGGCATCAGCGATTTCGGGGTCAGCAAGTTGTGCTGGACTGAATTTTGTCTGCATGGCGCGTCAGACTCCTTCGTACATTCGACCGGGATTGAGCACTCTGTGCGGGTCGAACGCGGTCTTCACCCTTTCAGACAAGGCAGCGAGGGCAGGGGATTGTGGGTGGAAAGGCGCTACGAGATTTCTGACGTCATTCGGCGCCCGGATGAGGGTTACATGTCCCCCGACCCCGTCAACGGCCGATCTGATCGCGGATGTAGCGGTGACGACATCGGTTTGGAATCGCGATGCGGCCAGCCAAATGAGACCGCCGCCCCAGTCCAGCAAAATCCTCGGGTCAGGAATCGCATCTTGAATTGAATGCAGCAGCCCAGAAGCCGCGCTGGCCGGGCACGAAATCTTCCAAATGAAGTCCATCTCGTTTCCGAGCATTGGCTCCACGGCAGCTATCTCACACCAGAGGCGCTCGCTGGCGACTTCAGGGAGCCTGTCAGTCCGCGCGAACAGCTGCCTCAATGCAGCAGCCCGAAATTCAACCGACGGTGCATGGCCCTCAATGCGGATGACCACTTCACCTGTTTTTTTGGCTGACGAACTGTTGGTGGGAATAAAAGCGGCGGCCGAGACCTCGTGCTCCGAATTCAGCGCTTCAGTCATGATCCGTACCGCGTCACCGGTGGTATTTGCCGGCACAATGATCGACGCGCTTGTCTCGGGGCGAGGCAGCACACGGATCGAGACTTCAGTCAGCACCGAAAGAGTACCGTACGAACCAGTAAGAAGCTTGCACATGTCGTAGCCGGTCACGTTCTTGACGACCTTGCCCCCGGCGCGCCAGATCTCTCCACGACCATTAACGGCACTAAAGCCAAGAAGGTGGTCACGCGCTGCCCCCGAGCGAACACGACGTGGACCCGAAAGATTACAAGCCAGGACGCCGCCCAAAGTGGCTTCGCCATCACTGCCGAGCAGCGACTGCCAGGAAGGCGGTTCAAATGCGAGCATCTGGCGATTTGCCTCGAGCAAATCTTCGATTTCCCACATTGGCGTGCCCGCACGAGCCGTCAGCACCAGTTCCGCCGGATCATAGTCGATGACACCCGTCAGCCCGATGGTTTTCAGGCGATTGCCAGGGCGTTCGACGTTCCCAAGCGCACGCTTCGTGCCACCACCGATAATCTCGAGCGGCCGCTGTTCGGCGACAGTCTCAGAGATGATCTCTGCTACCTCCGCCGTATTGACTGGGCAGAACAAATTCATCTGACCAATACTCCTAGAAACGAGGTAGATCGGGAAAGCGCACCTTCCCTGCGTGAACGTGTTCACGGCCGAGTTCCGCGCAGCGACAAAGCTGCGGGAAGACCTTGCCGGGGTTCAGCAGCGATCCCTCGTCGAACGCACATTTCAGGCGCATCTGTTGATCGAGATCGACCTGATCGAACATCGTATCCATCAGGTCGCGCTTTTCCACGCCGACGCCATGCTCACCGGTCAATACCCCGCCAAGCTCCACGCAATAGCGTAGGATATCGTTCCCGAATGACTCGGCACGCTCAAGCTCACCAGGCTTGTTGGCATCGTACAGGATCAGCGGATGCAGATTGCCATCGCCCGCGTGAAACACATTGGCGACGCGCAGACCATATTGGCCCTCCATTTCCCGGATGCGATCAAGCATCTCAGCAAGACGTCGACGAGGGATAGTGCCGTCCATGCAATAATAATCGGGTGCGAGGCGCCCGACGGCGGGAAATGCCGCTTTCCGGCCTGCCCAGAACAAAAGGCGCTCTTCCTCGCTCATGCTGATCCGGCAACTGGTGGCGCCGTGCTTGCCTGCAATTCTCTCGACCTGAGCGACCAGATGATCCACCTCAGCCGCGCAACCGTCGAGTTCGACGATCAGGACTGCCTCCGCCTCGAGCGGATAATTTGCGTGCACGAATGCTTCGGCGGCTTCAGTCGCCAAACGATCCATCATTTCCATACCGGCGGGGATGATGCCGTCAGCAATGATCGCCGCGACTGTGTCGCTTGCCGCAGCGATGCTTGGGAAGCCGAGCAACAGTGCACGCATTCCGGTTGGCTTTGGCAGGATCCGGACGGTCACTTCCGTAACGACGCCGAGCAGGCCTTCCGATCCGACGATGATGCCCAGGAGATCATAGCCAGCAGCATCCAGGTGCTTGCCGCCCAAACGGATGATCTCGCCATCCATGGTGACCAGTTCAACACCGATCACATTATGGGTGGTAAGCCCATATTTGAGACAGTGAACGCCGCCAGAGTTTTCAGCGACATTACCACCGATGGTGCAGGCAATCTGGCTGGAAGGATCAGGTGCGTAATAGAAACCACGATCCTGGACGGCATGGGTGATCGCCAGGTTCGTCACACCGGGTTGGGTGACAACACAACGATTGTCATAATCGATATCGATTATGCGCTTGAACTTACACATTCCAAGCAGCACGGCGTCTTCAAGAGGCAGGGCACCACCCGATAGGGACGTGCCAGCCCCGCGAGGAACAACCTTGATATTCTCCCGTCGGCAGTAGCGCAGGACATCGACCACTTCCTTCGTGGTCTCCGGCAGCACTACCACCAAGGGCAACTGGCGGTAAGCAGTCAGGCCATCGCTCTCATAAGGACGGCGTTCCAGCTCAGAATCAATCACGCCTTCATCATCATGGATGATCTTGCGAAGTGCCGTGACGATTGCGCTCCGCCGCGAGAGCACGCTCTGATCTGGTTCTGGCATCTTCAACATACCGGATCCTCTCCTTTGTCCACTCTCAAGAGTGGATCATTTCGTTGCAGAACCACTTGGGTCCATCAGGGCGAAGACGTTTCGCTGATCGAGACGACTCGCAGACTGTTGGTGGTTCCAAGCGTTCCAAAGGGAACCCCCGCGGTAATAACCAACCGATCACCCAGGTGCGACATGCCAGCTTCAACAGCTGCCTGACTGGCGCGTTCGACCATCTCCACCTGATCGGTAATGTCCGGACCAGGCGTGTGGAATGGATGTACTCCCCACGCGAGTGTCAGACGGCGCGCCGTTTCAAAGCGGGTGGTCAGACCGAGGATAGGCATGCTGGGACGCTCCCGCGCTGCGCGCAGAGTCGTGGACCCACTGATCGTGTAAGTCGCGATCGCACTGGCTTCGAGAGCGGTGGCTACCGTACCAGCGGCAGCGGTGATTGCGTCGGCCTCGTTGGGAATGAAGCCTTCATCCGCTTTGTGGCGCTCCAAAGGCTCAGCCTCGGCCTTACGCACGATTCTGTCCATCATGCGTACAGCTTCCACAGGATACGCACCTGCCGCAGATTCCGCAGAGAGCATCACTGCATCAGCGCTGTCGAACACCGCAGTGGCGACGTCAGAAGCCTCTGCCCGCGTTGGTGTCGGCGAATTCACCATGCTTTCCAGCATTTGGGTCGCGACGACGACCGGTCGGCCCAGCGAGCGACAGAGACGGACGATCCGCTTCTGAATTCCCGGCACATCCTCCGGGGGGAGTTCGACACCCAGATCGCCACGCGCAACCATGATGGCATCGGAGAGCTGCACGATACGCGGAAGCTCCTCAAGAGCTGCCGGCTTCTCGATCTTGCAGAGGATGGCTGCGCGATCGCCGACCAGTTCACGTGCTTCCAGGACGTCTTCGGGACGTTGCACGAAGGACAATGCGACCCAATCCACGCCAAGGTTGAGCGCGAAATCCAGATCTCCCTTATCCTTCGCGGAAAGGGCAGACATGGGGAGCTTTGCGCCCGGCAGGTTAACGCCCTTGTGATTGGACAGAGTGCCGCCGGTGACAATGCGGGTATCCGCAAAATCAGGTCCGGCCTGTTCCACGCACAGACGGATGCGTCCGTCATCAAGGAGAATTTCGGTACCTGCCGAGATAGCCGCGAACAATTCTGGATGAGGCAGTGTTACCCGATCAGCATCACCCTCCACCTTCTCCAGCACGAGCCTGAACTTTCCGTTGGCCGGAAGCAGCGCGCACCCTTCCTTGAAAGAGCCCACGCGAAGTTTCGGCCCTTGAAGGTCCATGAGAATTGCGATGGGATGACCCACTTCGCCTTCGATCTCGCGCAAGATGCGGTATCGATTGGCATGGTCTGCTTGTGTGCCGTGACTTGCGTTAAGACGAAAGACATCAACGCCGGAATCGAACAGGGCCTTAATGGTCGCATAATCGGAACTTGATGGGCCCAATGTCGCGATAATTTTTGTACGTCGCCCATAACGCGGGGTGTTGCTCGTCATGATGGTTTCCCCCTCGTTATGAGAACTGCTCGAAAATCGTTGATGTTGGTGCGCGTAGGCCCGGTAATGATGAGCTCGCCGAGGGACTCAAAGAAGGTATATCCGTCATTGTTTGCCAGACGTGCCTTGGCATCATCGCCAGCGGCGGAAGCCAAGGCGAGAGTCTCTGGCGAAAGATAGGCGCCGGCATTGTCTTCAGTGCCGTCGATGCCATCAGTATCGCAGGCAATGGCATGGACGCCATCGAGACCATCCAGTGCAATTCCAAGAGACAAAAGAAACTCGACGTTCCTGCCTCCACGCCCGTTCCCACGGACGGTCACAGTGGTCTCTCCGCCCGAAATCAGCACGCACGGTGCTTTTACCGGCTGCCCATGCTGGTAGCTTTGGCGAGCCATACCCGCCATCACAATACCAACCTCGCGCGCTTCTCCTTCGATGGCATTGCCAAGAATAAGAG
>Ga0075011_10000858_pt1 | contig 16251 bp, 13 predicted proteins | sample TARM_MetaG_T_14_FD_72354 | JGI IMG/M metagenome (GOLD analysis project Ga0075011, IMG submission 72354) | Freshwater microbial communities from Pennsylvania, USA, analyzing microbe dynamics in response to fracking - TARM_MetaG_T_14 | ecosystem: Environmental > Aquatic > Freshwater > River... | reverse complement strand
TTAATTGTTATACCATTATAGATTGAGATAATGAAAAAGGAGTTTAACTAATGAAAACAAATTTAAAAAAACAAATGCTATCTATTGCCTTGCCTATTATGCTACAAAGTTTAATACTATCATTAATTAATCTTACAGACGTATTTATGATAGGAAGAGTTGGAGAAGTGGAAATTGCTTCTGTGGGGCTATCAAATCAAATTTTATTTGTATTTATGCTTTTCTGTATGGGTATAAACAATGCAGGAGCTATCTTTATTGCTCAATATTTTGGTAGAAATGATAAAAGCAAAATAAAAAATATACTAGCTATATCAGTAAGTTTATCATTAATTTTAGCTTCTACCTTTGCATTATTAGCTTATTTCATACCTGACAAATTAATGGCTATTTACACTAATGATATTAGAGTAATTAATGTTGCTGTACCTTATCTAAAAATAGTGGCTATTTCATATATATTTACAGCGTTTACAATAGTTTATTCTACTTTACTAAGGTCAATGGGAAATACTAAAATGGCAATGTATGCCAGTATAGTCACTTTAATTATAAATATTACATTAAATTATCTTTTGATTTTTGGTAATTTTGGCTTTCCAAAAATGGGAGTAGCAGGAGCAGGTTTAGCCACGACTATTGCTAGATTATTTGAAATTTGTACTATAGTTTTTATATCCTTTAAAAAAGATTATGACATTTTCCTAAAATTAAAACACTTTAAAGATATAAGTCTTAGTCATCTTAAAGAATTTTTTAAGACTGGTCTACCTGTTATTGGGAGTCATGTAATCTGGTCTCTAGGAACAACAACCCTATTTATGATTTATGCTAGAGTTGGAACCGATGCAGTTACTGCAATGAATATTAGTGGTTCATTAGAGAGAATTGCTTTTATCTCTATAGTTGGAGTAGGAAGTGCTGTAGGGGTTATTGTAGGACAAGAATTAGGTAGAGGAAATTATGAAAATGCATATAAACTTTCAAAAAACATGCTTAAATTAAATGCTTTTTTAGGATTTATAGTTGCTATAATTTTATTTGTATCTGCAGAATTTTTAGTGAAATTCTATAATATACCTGATGAAATAAAATTACTTAGTGCCAACGTAATAAGAATTTTTGCTATTTCATTACCACTAAAGGCACTTAATTTTACAAATATGGTAGGAATTTTGAGGTCTGGAGGGGATACTAGATATATTTTTATTGTGGATTTAATTGGAATGTGGTTAGCTGGAATACCTATGGCATTTCTTGGATATAAACTAGCTTATCCTATTTATATAGTATTTTTAATGGCTTTATCTGAAGAATTGGTTAAAGTTACTGGAAGCATGACAAGATTTGTTAGTAAAAAATGGATTAAATCTCTTTAGAAATTAAGAAATGGAGGAAAAATGAAAAAATTAAATCTATTATTAATCATAATTTGTATTTTTACTTTTAGTTCTTGTAGGAGTTTAACTTCAAAGGGTAGAAGTGTTAATAAAGCTGAGAAGTTGATAGAACAAGGAGAATACTATAACAGCGTAAATGTTTTAGTGGAAGTTCTACAAAAAAATCCAGATTATATAGATGCTTTAGATACTTTAAGAGAAGTATATCCTGTGGCACTAAATAACAAAAAAATATTAGTACAATCTTTGGAAACTAGTAATAATTATATTAAATTAGCAGAGGAAAAGGAAAAAGTACTATCTTTATATAATAGTTTAAGACTATTAAAAAATGAAGTTTTGGCATATATAGGTCAGAGCATTAACTATGAGGAAATACAGTATTGGACTGTTACAAGTTCAGAATCATATTACAAGGCTGGCATAGAAAGAAGTAAAATTTCTAATACTTTAAAAAGTTATGAAGAGGTAGCCCTTTTATTTAAAAAATCCTATGAAATATTGCCTACATTTGAGGATTCATTAGAAAAATACAAGGAATATAAAAAGCTTGCTATGAGAAGAATTGTATATTTTATTCCTAATTACATTTTTGCAGACAATAACTTAGGCAAACTTATAGAAAAAGAATTTAGAATTAATATTGATAGAAGTAGTAATTTTAATGAATTTTTAAGTTTGAATCCTAGTAAAAATATCTATAATACAGGTGATTTTGAAAAAATTAAAGACGACTATAATATCTATATTAATATAAAAATTATGGATTTTAATTATAACCCTCCAGTAAAAACTGAAAGAAGATATACAGATTATTATTATGAAAAATCTTATACAGAAAATAATATCAAATATAATGAAATTGTAAACTCTAGACCTCAAAAGGTAGAAGAAGGAGTTACTTATAAAAGATATAGCTATACCAAAGTTAAAAATGAAGAGCACACAAGTATTAGTATGAGTTTGAAATATGAAATTTATGATATAGAAAACAGTATATTGCTAAGAGAAGCTTTTATAAATAAAGAAGTTTCAGATTTTGATACTTGGTATACTTATTATGGACATCCCATAAAACACAATGATTTTAATATGGGCTTAAAGAGTAAAGAAAGACTGGTAGAAGAATTATGTAAAAATATTAGTGAAAATCTAAGTTCTGAAATTTTGAAAATAATATTATAGAAGATACCCTCTTTAATTAAAAGGGTATCCTTTATTCTTTTACAAACTATACAAAATTTCAATATGTTTTGCATAAAAATTGATTAAGCCATCCATTTCTTCACTAGTATCCCTTCCTATTATATCTTCATGGTCTGTTTTAGATAAAAGCTTAAAGCTATTCCACATTCCTATTTTAGCCTTTTTTTCAAAATTAAAAGCAGAAATATTATTATAAGCTCTACCTACTTTTGCTCCATCCTGACTTATTGTATTTACATAGCCATCATTAGGTAACCACTCGTAAGTAATGCCAGTTAAATAGTTTAAATATGCACCCATCGCTCTTGCATTAAGAGCAAAATTTGGATTCAAATGCTCATCAGGAATTTGATTATAACCTATTAACATTCTTCTTGTGCCCAAACATGAATAAGAGAAATAATAAATATTAGCTTGTTCCTTTACCCAAGTATTCATTTCTCTAGCTCCAATAGTTCCAAGGTCATAATTTGAAAAATCTTTAGTTCCTTTCCATTTTGAATTTGTTAAAGTTCTCCAAAAATAACTACTAAAGCTTTCACCTGATTTTCTTTTCATTTCCCATTGGTCTAATTTCAAACTAAAATTAGTATTATCTATATCGCCTTTTGAATCCATAACAATGCCATTTATAGGAGTTGCAAAGAATGCAATCAAATCTCCAGGAGTATAATTTACAATATCTGCTGAAGTCGTACCATCATTTGGAGTTGCAAAAGTTGAAACAGATTTTACCCAATCATTATGAATTCCTGCAAAAAGTCCTGAAAGCCTTCCATCAACAACAGCTTTTTCTATTTCTTCTCTACTAGGATTCTTTCCTAAAACAGCTTCTACCTCTGACCCCATGCCCTCTTCCAAAAGTTGTGCAAATAATCTAACAGTTTGTCCACCTTGACTATGCCCTATAAGATGAATTTTATTTATACCTCTTTCATTACTTTCACCCCATTGTGGATATATGCCCTCTTCACTCCAAACTCTTGACCAAGATTCACTTTCTGATATTCTTACGATTCTCTTATGTCCAAATTTTTCAGAGTGAGCCTTTCCATAATCAATATAATCTAAGCCCATTAATTGTGCATATAATTCGCAAGCTCTATCCCAATTACTAGAATAAGGAGCTACAGTTGCTACACGTACATCGTAACCTGTATTATTCAATTCTTTTTCTAAATCTACCTGCCCACCCCAATATAAGAATCCGTCTTTTTCACTTCTACCCCAACCACCATTTCCATGAACTAATATAACTGGATATTGATTTTCTTGAGAATTTGCAAAAATTACACTTGAAAAAGTAGAAACTATAAATAATATATATATTTTAAAAACAAATTTCATATAAGCCCCCTTTAAAATTATTGCATATTTTGTGCAATACGAAATCCAAAATAATTATGAGCTTCTTTAGGATGACGGTCACTTCTACTGTCAACTTTGCAATTTCTGTCATTATTAAACCAGCTTCCACCATGCATAACACGTAAATATTCCTTAGAGCTTGTATTAGTCCATTCCCAAACATTACCACTCATATCATAAATCCCAAGTTCATTTGGATTTTTTTCTCCTATTGGTCTTGTTCCCATTCCACTTAATGAATTATTTGCATTTGTACCTACACTATTTCCACCATGTCCTTCTTTATGAAATAAAACATATTTATCTGTCCATGAATGTTCTATATCTTTTGTATCAAGATTGCCTCCATACCAAGCTACATTTTCAATATTATTACTACCTGAATAAATTGTATTCAGTCCATTTTTCCCACCTCTTGCTGTATATTGCCATTCTTCAGAACTAGGTAATCTAAATCCATTTGCACTTTCATTAAAACTAACATTAGCAAATACAATATTCCCTACTTGATTTTCTTCAATAGAAGTAATTGTATAATAAGGAGTCAAACTAGACCTCTCTGATAATTTATTACAATACATAACAGCATCAAACCAAGTAATATTTTCAACAGGATTTTTATCCAAGCCTCTACCTACAAAATATGATGGATTAAAGCCCATAATTATTTCAAATTGATACTGGGTCACAGGATATTTTGCTATTAAAAAGTCTTTTTCTATTTTGATATTATTTGTTTCTCCTGCTTTTACTTCTACCATATCCAAAAGATTATATTTTATAGTTTCTACATCACTTATTCTAATAAAATTTTTATAAACCACTGCTTTTATTGTTAATGCCGTAGACAAATTTTCTAGTGGAATGCCCTTTGTATATTCTTGGCTAAACAAATTAGGTTCTGTTCCATCTAAGGTATAAAGTATTTTCCCATCTAAGTTAGTGCTTAAAACTATTTCCTTGGAATTAATAATTTCTGCAAAAATACTAGCTTCTTTCTCTTTTATAAGATTTATTTTATAAATTATAGTAGTTTTTTCATTACTTACTACTAATTGTACTTCAGTTTTTTCACCACTTATTTTTTGTTCTCCAATACCTCCAGTTATTGAATATCCTGGTACAGGATTTGCCATAATAAAAACTGATTCAGCATCACTACTAACTTTGACATCATAATTTAAAATTTCGTTATTAAATTCAAAATTTTTAGCACCAACAATATCTACATTTTCTAAATAAGGAATTTGCTTTTCTTTTTCACTTTTCTTTATACTACAGCCTGATGTTATAAATATTCCAAATAGTAAAACTAAAAAATAAACTTTATTTAAATGATTTTTTCTCATTATGAATACTCTCCTTTATTTAATTTTTTAAAGTTTTCTCAATTTTTTGATATAATCTATATAAAATCCAACTAAATCTCCTATTTCATATGAAGTCATTATTCCAGCTATACTAGCATGGTCTGATTCTTCTAGAAGTCCTACATCATTCCATTTTCCTATTTGAGCATCGCCATTATATTTCACCAAATTATCACTTGTTCTTCCTAATTTAGGGGCATCTTGACTTATAGTATTTACGATTCCATCATTAATAAGTAATGCCTGTAAGGTAATTTAAATACGCTCCAATAGTGGTAGCAGTTGGCAAAAACAGAGGATTTGCCAAAGTAATCATTGGAATTTGATTATAACCTATTGTATTTCTTCTCGTAATCTTACAAGAATATGAAAAATAATAAACATTGGCTTGGTCTTTTACCCAAGTATTCATTTCTCTAGCACCATAAGTACTTAAATCGTAATTGGAAAAATCTTTAGTAGCTCCACCAAGAGGGTTCCAAAGAGAACTTCCCATAACCCTTTTAAAATAATCATAAAATGATTCCCCACTTTCTCTTTTTAATCCCCAGTGGTCTAATTTTAAATCAATAAAATCAATGGATTCTAAACCAGTAATTCCTCCCAACTGCATAGCAAAAAACATAAGAGGTCCATCTCCATAATTTGCAATATCTGCCATTGTTGTACCATCATTTGGAGTTGCAAAAGTTGAAACAGATTTTACCCAATCATTGTGGATTCCAGCAAAAAGTCCAGAAAGTCTTCCTTCAGAAATAGCTTCATTAATTTCATCTGTGCTAGAATTTTCACCTAAAACAGCTTCTACCTCTGATTCCATACCTTCTTCTAGAAGTTGTACAAGAAGCCTTGCAGTTTGCCCACCTTGACTATGCCCAATAAGATGAATTTTATTAATCCCTCCATAGTCAGCTTCTCCCCATTCCTTATAAATTCCTTCATATGTTCTTCCATAACGTTCATGTCCAAATTTTTCTGAATGAGCCTTTCCATAATCAACTGTTCCACCACGAATATAAGCATATAACTCACAGGCTCTATCCCAATTACTAGAAAACGGACCAACAGACGCACTTCTTACATCAAAACCATTGGAATTTAAGTCACCCTCTAAATCTTGAAAACCACCCCAATAATAGATAAGTCCTTCATCCCTTCCCCAACCTGCATTTCCATGAACTAAAATGACAGGATATTCGTTACTTCCATACAATAAACAGGAAATAATAAAAATAATAATAAAAATAAAATGTCGACACCAATAAGAATACAACTTAGCTTTCATCTTTTCCTCCCTTTACGAAATCAAAACTAATTATCCTTTTTAAGTTCTTTATGGTTTCAAAAAGAACAACCTACTTATAGATTACAACATAAATAACAAAAAATCAATATTTTAAAAATAAATATTATCTTCACACAAATTAAAAATCAAGGCTTTATAGCCTTGATTCATTTTTAAATATAACAATTGTATTCTGTAAAGTTAGACTTATATATCCTTAGGTAGAAGTTTATTTAGAATTACTCCAACTAAAGCTGCTATTGCTAATCCAGAGACACTCACACTTCTCCATACAGCTACATTATCTATTGCAATCCCCAATACAAATATAAGAGCGGCTATTACTAGATTTCTACTATGTCCAAAGTCAAGCTGTGCGTCAATTAATGTTCTAACTCCAACACTGGCAATCATACCAAATAATATAACTGATATTCCACCCATAACAGGTACAGGTATAGTTTGAAGAACTGCTCCAAATTTACCAATAATACTTAGTCCAATAGCATAACAAGCTGCTATTCTAAGTATAGCAGGTCGTAAACTTTAGTAACTGCCAAAACCCCTGTATTTTCTCCATATGTTGTATTTGCAGGTCCACCAACTAAACCAGCAAAAATTGTAGCAAGTCCATCTCCTAACATAGTTCTATGTATTCCAGGATTAGCGAAAAAATCCTTTCCTACTACTGCTCCATTAGTAGTAATATCTCCTATATGTTCAATGAAAACAACTAATGCAATAGGTGCTATTGCCAAAATTCCAGTTAAAGAAAATACAGGTAAAGCTAGTAAATCTTTTGTAGCTTCCTGCGAAAATCCTAGCCAATTTGCATTGCTTACAGGAGAAAAATCAACTAATCCCATGAACATAGATAAAATATATCCAATGGTAACTGAAATCAATATAGGTACTAATCTAAAAAATGATTTCTCCAAAACCGAAATAATAATCATTGATACAATTACTACTATTCCAATAATCAAACTATTTATATCAAAAGAATGGTTATTATAACCCATCATACTAAGTGCTACTGGGCTAAGTCTAAGACCTATAACCATAATAATAGGTCCCGTTACAATGGGTGGAAAAAAAGATTTTACCTTATCTACTCCAAATTTTAGAACAATAAGAGCCATGACAACATATACAAAACCAGCAGAAATAATTCCTCCTTTAACTACAGAAATTCCTTCTTGCTGTAAAACCAAACTAATAGCACCGATAAAAGCAAAACTAGAACCTAAGAAAACAGGTACAATTTTTTTAGTAACCTGATGAAATAAAAGTGTTCCAACCCCTGCAGATAAAAGAGCAATACTAGGATTCATACCTGTTAAAAAAGGCACTAATACAGTTGCTCCAAACATTGCTAGAACATGTTGTATCCCCAAAATAAATTTAGCCTTAGTTGAAAATTTAGAATTTGACGACATAAAACTCCTCCTATATATTAAATTTTTTAGACATAATAAAAAGGGATTAATAATTGAAAAAATCAACTACTAATCCCTATATTAATAAAAAATGAATTTATAATTAAAAAAGTAAAAAACAAACTTAAAATAAATAAACAATTATTTAGTTTCTTTCTTTTTTTCTTAACTTTCATTTTTTACTCCAATCAAATTAAATTACAAACATTGAAATAATATCACACTTTGGTATTTATGTCAAATATTTTTAAAATAAATTTTTATTTAGAAGTACCTTTTCTTTTTTTGTAATTTTTTAAAGCACGTTCTGGCCAAGAAAAATCTTTACCTAATTGTGCTCTTCCAATAGCTACAAAATCAGCCAAATTATTTTCTATAATAAAACTAGCGTCCTCTTCTATTTTTATTTGATTAACACAAATAATTGGTAAATTTACATATTTTTTAATTACACTAGCCATATAAACAACCCAATTCAAATGAAAATCATTTGGAACTTCTACCTTAATCTGACTTCTAACTCCTTCTTTAGGTATGCCTGTGGAAATGTCAAGAAGGTCCACCCCTTCTTTTTCTAAAATTTTGGCAAATTCTATACCATCTTCCAAAAGAGGTTCATTAGCACCTAATCTATAAGCCAATATAAAATTATCATCAAATAAATATCTCGTCCTACTAATTAATTCTCTAGAAAAATATAGCCTTTCAAAATTACTTTTGCCCCCATATTTATCTGTTCTAGTATTTGTTTGCGAGTTATTCAATTGGCTAATAAGATAGGTATGTGCTCCATGTATTTCTATACCATCAAATCCACATTTTTTAGCTCTATAAAAAGCTATTACGAATTTATCTAATATTTCATCTAAAACATTTTCTTCTACCTCACTGATGTTCCATTTAAATCCTGCATGATGTAACTGAATAATAGATGGCACACTATATTTCTTGCATACCTCTGCTATACGACCAAGACCTTCTATAAAGGTATCATCCCATATCCCTAATTGATTATCTCTTAATTTACCATTTTGGCATACACACGTTGCTTCTACTATAATCAAACCGTTGCCAGCCTTTGCTAAATTTTCGTAGTATTCAATTAGTTCATCATTAACATAACCATCATTTTCTAAGATACTAAATCTAACCATTGGTGGTAGTACTATCCTGTTTTTGAAACTAATATTTTTAATTTTATACGGACTAAATAAATTCAAAATTTCAACTCCTATTATAATCTATTTTTAAACTACAAAATCCCTACAAAGAGGGATTTTATTTTGATTTTTTTAAAAAGCAAGAAAATCTATTTTTTTAAAACCTAATTTTATAAAAAAATCTTCCAAAGTATTGTCGTTTACTTCTACATAAATTTTTTCATATGACAAATTATTAAAGTGCTTAGCCACTTCTACTATTAAAGTTTTTGCAATAGCCTTATTAGTATATTTTTCTTTTACTCCGAATTTGGCTAAATAAATTTTGCCTTTAATAAGGTACACAATTATAAATGCTATGTATTCTTCTTTGTTTTTAACAATAAATATACCTTTTTCATAAAAATTTTCTACTTTATCCCAATTTAATTCTAAACTCTCTCCTTGAAATATTTCTTCATGCAAATCCATTAATTTTTTTTTGTGCTTTTCACTGTTATAAGTAATAATTTTATACTCTTCATTTAGATTTTTTAAATTTAATAAATCTCTAATATAGCCTTTGTAAGTAATAATTTCTTTCATATAAAAACACCCCCTGCTCGCTATGTAAGTATATTATACATGCATTTTCAAAAATAAAAAACTTTTTTTTAAATTTTTTGTAACTACTCGGGTATTTTCATATTTAATCACAAAGAAAATATTCCCTCTCAGTCACTACGTGACAGCTCTCCCAGAGGGAGAGCCTTGAAATAAAAGAATATAAAAATTATTTCTTGTTTTTTTCTTAGTACATATTAGTGTTCTTTGAGTCTTTGTACTGAAATTTTATTCATGACTAAGTAATTACAATTTCTTTAGTCTAGTGGATTATCTATAAGATATTGTTCCAAATATATATTAGCTTCATCAAAATTAAAATTTTCTAATTCTTCTATTACCTTTATTAATAATAGGTTTTTATTTCCAGTATTTCTCATTATATCTTCAAGTATATCCAAAGAATTAATATTATATTCCTTAATATTATTTTGTAAAATTACAAACATATCTTCCAATTCTTTTTTATTGATATATTTCTTTATAGTGTATTCCGAATTAAAATTCATCTTAAATTTATTTAAGGATTCTGACAATTTAACATGTTCTACTTCTAAAATATTTAATATTTTCTCACAATCAGAATATTTTTTATCAGTAAAATAAGATTCAAGTATTTCTGCCTTATCTTTTATTAAGTCAGCAGATAAGTTAGAAGCAAGACCTTTTATATTGTGTGCTATCATTTCTCCTTTTTTATAATCCTGTTTTTTTATTATAATTTTTATTTCACTTAAAAGTTCTTCTAGACGATACGAAAAATCTAATAATAATTTTAAATATACTTCTTTTTTATTCAAAAGTCTTGCTAATCCTTCATTTAGATTTACACCTTCTATATTTTCAGGAAAATTAAAGTCTCTGCTTAAATTGTTAACCTTATTTAAATATAATAAATCACTATTCAAATCACTAATTTTTAAATATTTTTTCAAAATTCCATATAATTTATTTTGTATTATTGGTTTAATTAAAAAATCATCCATTCCAGCATCACTACATTTTTCTCTATCACCTTTTAATGCACCTGCTGTAAGAGCAATAATATTAATATGTCCTCCATATTTCTTTTCATATTCACGTATTTTTATAGTTGAGTCCAATCCACTCATTTCAGGCATTTGAACATCCATAAAAATAATATCAGGTTTTTCTAATATGGCTAATTCAAAAGCTTCTTTCCCATTATATGCCTTTATCAATATTACATTAGGTATAAATTCTAATATTAAGACACTTGTTAGTTCCATATTTATTTCTACATCTTCAGCAATTAATATTTTCGGACTTATATTAGTTCTTTTTTCTTTTTTCTTTTTTGATTGTTCTTCATGGTCAATTTTTTTTTCTTCACTATTTAAGTTATTCAAGTAATAAATTAATTCATCAAATTTTAATGGCTTAATAAGAGTAAAATTAACATCTAAATTTTTACACTTTTCATATAATTTAATATCTTCTGATGAACTATGCAACATGATAATTCCTTGCTCATTTTTGCTAAAAACATTTCTTATTTCTTCAATAGTTGTTATTCCATCTATTCCTGGCATATGATAATCTACAATTACAACATCATAAGGTCCATGATTTTTTAGATGTTCTATAGCATCATATCCATTATTAAAATCAATACATTCTATACCCCAATGCCTAAAATTATTATAAAGAATAGCTCTGTTGTTATCATTATCATCAACTATTAATACTTTTTTTATTTCATGAAGAAAATCTTTTTGAATAGTTTCTTCAGAGTAATATTCTGTTTTTATTGAAAAACTGAATTCACTACCTACACCTATTTTACTTTTCAAAGCAATATGACTATCCATTTTTTTTACTAGCATTTCAGAAATAACAAGCCCTAGACCTGTTCCACCATATTTTCTAGTTGTAGAATTATCTGCTTGAGAAAAAGCTTTAAATAATTTTTCAAAATTTTCTTTTTCTATTCCAATTCCTGTATCTCTAATAGTAAATGTATAAACACCCATATTTTCAGTCAATTTATTAAAAGTAAGTTTTAATTCTACCTCACCAAATATAGTAAATTTAACAGCATTTCCCAGCAAATTAACTAAAACTTGTTTCAATCTAACAGGGTCTATCTTGGCATAACGAGGAATACCTGTTTCTATATTCAATAATAGTTCTAAACCTTTTTTAGATGCTACAAATTTTAGTATATCAGTAGCACTACCTGCAACTTTATAAATATCACTTTTTATAAAATCTAAATCCATTTTTCCTGCTTCAATTTTTGAAAAATCCAATATATCATTTATTATTCCTAAGAGAGATTGTGCAGAAATATGTACATTACTCAAATACTGCTTACTTTGTTCAGTGGTTAGTATATTTTCCTTTAAAAGCTCTGTAAAACCTATAATACCATTTAAAGGTGTTCTAAGCTCATGACTCATATTAGCCAAAAAGTCTGATTTAGCCCTATTGGCAGTTTCTGCTTCAATCTTAGATTTTTCTAACTCTAAGGTTCTTCTCTTAACTTCTTCTTCTAACTTATGTTTTTGCTTTTCAATATTTTCAAGTCTTTTCTTCATAAGATATTTCATTACCGCTATAAAAAATATAAATATAAATATATAAAAATAAGGTTTTTTCCAAAAAGGCGATAGTACTTCTACCTCTATTTCTAAAACATATTCACTCCATAGACCATCATTATTGGTACCCATAACTTTTAATATATATTTACCACCAGGTATTCCTGAATATCTCCCAAAACGTTTTTTACCAGCATAATACCAATCATTATCTAGTCCTTCTAATTTATATTTATAAATAGACTTTTCAGGTAGTGTATAATTGAGTGATGCATATTCAAATTCAAAATAATTATTTTTCCAATCTAATATTATTTTTTTGTCATTTATTTTATCCAATGAAATACCATCTTGTGTAATAGATGTCATTACAATTTTAGGTTGATAGGTATTCAAGACCAAAGAAGAAGGGTCGAAAATATTTGTAGTATTAGAATTAGATACTATAATTTCTCCATTCTTAAGTTTTTTACTGGATTTAACAAAAATACTAAATTGATTTCCACCTAATCCATCTTTTTCTGTATATAAGCCTAAAACTTTTTCTGTATTAGGGTCAAATTTATATAGACCATTGTTAGAAGTTATCCATAAAAAACCGTTATCATCTTCTACAATAGAACGCAAAGAATTTGTTTCAAAACCATTTTCTATTCCATATCTTTTAAAAATATTTTTTTCAGGTAAAAATTGATTTAGACCATTATCTTCTGTTGTTATCCAAAATCTATTTTTAGAATCAATAAAACAATCCCAAACAATATTGCCATTTATTGAGTTTATATTTTCTTCTTTATTCTGAAAGCTCGTAAAAGTTTCATCTTTTCTATTGAATAAATTTAAGCCACCACCATATGTGGGAATCCATATATTACCTTTTTCATCTTGAAAAATATTTTGAATTATATCATTAGAAATACTTTTAGAATTAGTATTATCAAATTTATATTGTTTAAATACACCATTTTTTGTATTTAAATTGAACAAGCCATGTCCCTCTGTTCCAAACCATATTATATTTTCTTCAAATTTATCCCTAATCATATTTCTAGCTATAACTTTGTCAATGGGATTATTAAAATTTCTTTCAATTTTGTTATTTGATATATTTAATAAAGCAATATTTCCATTCTCTTTAGAAATCCAATATCTATTTTCATCTTCTTTTAGAACTGAAAAAACATAGTAAGACATTGGACCTTCTACATTCTCAGGTGTATAAAAACTTGCTTTCTCATCTTTTATCTTTACTAAACCTTTATCAGCAGTAACCATAAACCAAAAGTCGTCATTTTTATTTTCATATATACTTAAAACAGAAATATTGTCATTAATATATTTATTTTTAACAAAATGAGGCATTTTAAAATCAAACTTATCAATTTCTCCTAAATTATGAGGTAACCAAATAGTACCTGAATCATCTTCAAACATTGACATATATGTATTACCACTTAGACCTACTCCATCTTTTTTTGAATACAATTTAAAAGTTTCTTCACTAGGATTAAAAATTTCCACTCCTATGGTAGTACTATAATTTCTACCTATCCAAATATTATTATTTTTATCTTCCATAAGTGAAAATATTTCATTATGAGCTAAACTATTGGGTAATTGGGGATTTGTTAAATATTTTTTTATTATTCTTCTATTATAAGGGTCCATTTTACTTAGACCACCTTTACTTGTACCTATCCAAATATATCCAGATTTATCCTCAAGTACACTATAAACTATTCCTTCTCCTATTGTATTTTGAGAATTATTTTCATCATATTTATAAGTATCAAATCTTTTTTCATCTTTATTATAAACTCTTAAGCCATCCTCAGTACCTAGCCAAATATTGTCATTTTTATCTATAGTAACTGACCAAATACTATTCGATTCAGCATTAATATTTTTAGAGTCTATTAATAATCTTTCAAATTTTTTTTCTTTTTTATTATATTTATTAAGTCCATTTTTTGTACCAACCCATATATTCCCTTGACTATCTTCACCAATTAATTTTGGTGCCCAATTATAGTTGTTGCTACTAATAGAGCTATCATTGTCAGGGTCATTAAAAAAATATTCAAATTTATTGATTTTTTTATTATATAAATTTAATCCATTTAAAGTAGCTATCCAAATTAAGTCTTCATTATCTACAAAAACAGAAGGTATTAAATTTGAAGTAATAGAGTTTTCTCCAAAAGTAATAGTATTTATCTCATAACCATTATAGATACTAAGCCCTCCTGTTGATGCAATTAAAATAAAACCTTCTTTATCTTGGGTAATCATAATATTATAATTTTTTGTATTGGTTTCATTTATAAACCAAGTTCTATCCTTTGAAAATAAATTCAAAGAAAACAATAAAATAAATATAAAAATAAAAACACCTTTGCTACTTTTCATATCATAATCCCCCACCTTAACCTTAAACTCAATTTTATTTATGCAAATCTTCTATTTTAATATAGTCTCCTTGATAAATATTTGTTTTCTTTAATATTTCCATAAACGAATCTATTATTTTTTTATTTCTCATTTTTTCATTTGCTTTTAACCCAATAACATGAACATTCATCCCTTTTTTTATTTCTACATTTGAAAAAGTTCCATAATCTTCATTACTTAAATAACAAATTAAATCTGGTGCCATTGCCCATATTTTTTCTGTTTTTTCACCCTTAAACAATATTGTAGCAAATAAACTCTCGTTAATATAATAAAGTGTCAGAATATCTTCGTTTTTATTTTTAATTTTTACTAAACCTTGGTCGAGACTATTTTTACTTTCTGGATTTGGTTTAATAACTTCAATTACTTCTCCGTTATCAAAAGAATAGAACTCTAAGCCTAATTTAGTCAGATTTTCTTTTACTTTTTCTAAGAAAGATTGATTATCATTAGAATTTATAGCTTCTCTAATCATTTTACCAATAAAATACGAAAAAGACAAGGTTTTAGGAATTATATTTTCTTGTAATTCTTCACCATTCATAAGATATAATGCCATTGCTCCTAAACCACCAAATTCTTTTGTTTCACATAATTCTAAACAATATTCTTCTAACTTATCAGGTACTTGTTCTTTGGAAATATTGCCCATAGTAATAATATTATCTATTTTAACCTTCCCAACTTCACCCTTAGGTCCATTGGAAAAAACAGCAGGAGTTGCATTAGCATTTAGTGCATAAACCGTATTTTGAATTTGAGGAACAGCTCTTCCAGCTCCATCTCCATCAATAACAAAAATATCTTTTTTACCAGCTACTAAAATTGGTACTAAGCTATTCCCACCACCTAATTCAATTAATAAGGTAAAATCTATTTTTTTTGAAGGTGTATATATTTTTAATGTATCTAAGGCACTTACAGGAGAATCAAAATCAATACCTTTTGCCCCTTCTGTTGGTGAACCTACAAAAGCAAGTACAGCACCATATAAATCTTTTGGGTTTTCTATTTCATTAGGTAATAAAACTTTAATTTCTCTTTTCAAACTTAAAATTTCATTCATCATGCTAATTCCAGCTTCTATTGGTCCACCACCACCACTACCTAAGAATGTACCTCCAATAATTATATTTAAAAAATCATCTTCTGTTTTTAATATTTTTATGCATTCTATATTTTGCATATTCTTCCTCCTATTATTCAGATATTTTTAGTTTGTTGTAAAATTCCTAATCCTTTATTTTATTGATAAATTTTATATATAATTTTAGAGTATCCCCCACTTTTTTACCCTTTTTCAATACATAAATAATATTAAAAAGATTGTTAAAAATTCGTGTGATTTGCGTTATTCGGTGCAAAGCCTTTTAAAACCTCTTGCAACGAATTTGAATGAAAC
>Ga0075011_10000856_pt1 | contig 16275 bp, 16 predicted proteins | sample TARM_MetaG_T_14_FD_72354 | JGI IMG/M metagenome (GOLD analysis project Ga0075011, IMG submission 72354) | Freshwater microbial communities from Pennsylvania, USA, analyzing microbe dynamics in response to fracking - TARM_MetaG_T_14 | ecosystem: Environmental > Aquatic > Freshwater > River... | reverse complement strand
GCGCTGACGCTTAACAAAAGTCCTACCCCGTGGCTAATACTGTGCCATATCTCTTCTTTTTGAGAGTAGCTTCGTGTCGGTTGCATCGTAAACTCCTTATCTGTATGCTTTAATTATACCTCGATTCGGTCGATTTAGTTCTCAAAAGCTATTTGGGGGCAAAAAGCTATGCGTGTTACATCATCGTCGCTCAACGTACAAAGTTATCACGAAGAGTTGCAAAGCAGTACGGTCGTAAGGCATATCGACGATACGCACGTGCAAACATTGACGCAAAACAGCGAATCGGAAAACTTAACGCTTCAGGCGACGGGAAGTATCAAAACGCAAACGGGGGCGGTTCTCGATATTGCATTACACAGTACGTTATCGCGTAAAGATCGTTACGAAGCTTTCACGGTACAATCGTTGGGTGCACTCGTCGATCCTTTGGTTATCAATCTGGAAGGCGGGCTTGCCCGTATCGATTTATCGAAAACGTTTTTATTTGATCTTAACGGCGACGGGAATCAAGAAGAAATTGCTCTTTTGGGTCGCAATAACGGCTTTGTGGCATGGGATAAAAACGAAAACGGCATCATTGACGAAGGAAGTGAACTTTTTGGTACGAAAAGCGGCGACGGTTTTGCCGACTTATCCGCGCATGACGAAGACGCAAACGGTTGGATCGATGAAAACGATACTATCTTTTCCAAATTAAAAATTTGGCAGAAAAGTGCCGTACAAGACAATCTTATCTCCTTAAATCAAGCACAAGTCGGTGCATTATTGCTTGAAAGTACGGATGCGCCGTTTCGGTACAAAAACGGTGCAACGACCGATGCGTTGTTACAAAAAAGCGGTGTCGTTTTGTTTGAAAACGGTACGGCAGGTTGGATGTCACATGTAGATTTTGCGATCAAAAATACTCAAACGCAAGCATCCGACGAACAAGAAGCAAAAACGCCCGTCGGCTCAAGTATGATTTTACAAAAGGCACAAGAGTCCTCTTCCTCTTCCGATCTCAATAAAGGTCTTCTTTCCGCTTTAAAAAATCGACTCAAAATGCTTGAAAAAAAACTTGCCAAAGCTCATGATCCGGTCGAAAAAAGCGACATTATGGTGCAGATGCTCAAAATTTCGATGCAAATTGCGCAATTAGGCGGTTTATCTAAGGCGTGAGTCGGTACAATTTCGTATCTTACATGTAAAGGAAAAGCTCATGCTTGATCTTCAAACGATCGCAATGTTTATCACGGCTTCGACGCTTTTAGCCCTTGCGCCGGGACCTGATATTTTATTTGTTTTAACACAGTCGATGAGTCAAGGCAGTCGCAGCGGCATTGCCATCGCGTTAGGGCTTTGTAGCGGTCTGATTTTTCATACGACGGCGGTTGCTTTGGGCGTTGCGGTGATCTTTCAGACCTCTTTACTTGCTTTTACGCTTTTAAAAATGATCGGTGCGGCGTATTTGCTTTATTTGGCGTTTATGGCGTTCAAAGATGCAAGCAAAAACAAACTGGAAACCGACAAAACGCCTATACGTTTAGTTTCGCTCTACAAACGCGGCATTTTTATGAACATTACCAACCCTAAAGTTTCCATTTTTTTCTTAGCCTTTTTACCCCAATTTACGCGTCCGGAAGCGGGAAACGTCACGGGACAAATCTTTATGCTCGGTGCTTTGTTTATGCTCAGTGCTTTTGTCGTCTTCTTTTTCGTCTCTTTACTCGCAGGTCGCGTCGGTCAATGGTTTGCTCAGACCAAAAACGGGGAGAAAATACTCAATCGCGTTGCCGGAACGATTTTTGCCGCACTCGCCTTTAAATTAGCGTTCACGTCGCGATGAGCCGCGTTAAACTTATCGCCGTTATCCTAGCACTCGTTTCGGGAGTGTTACTTATTGAAATCTTTTTACAAAATCTTTTAGGCTCGTAAGAAATATCATACGTTTGTTTGTCTTCGGTGTTAGGATAATCCCAAAACGACTTTGGAGCAAACGATGAAAATAGGTCTTTTTATCCCCTGTTTTATGAATGAGTTATACCCTGAAGCTTCGATGGCAACGCTGAAAGTGCTAGAGAACTTGGGGTTGGATGTGGAATATCCACTAAACCAAACCTGTTGCGGACAAGCACAAGCCAACACAGGCTGTGCCAAAGAGACCGCTGTTCTAGCAGAGCGCTTTTTGAGTATCTTTAAAGACTACGACTACATCGTCGCTCCCAGCGGCAGTTGCGTAAGCATGGTGCGTCATAATTACGCCCAGTTTTTAGAAGGACGCGAGGGTTTTGAGCGTATGCGTTCACACACTTATGAACTTATCGAGTTTTTACACGATGTCATTAAACCTACCTCTATGAATGCTACATTTTCTCACAAAGTGGGCATCCACAACAGCTGTCATGCTCACAGAGAACTTGGCATGGCGAGTATGAGTGAGAAGAATGTACCCGAATTCTCCAAGATCAAAAACTTACTCGACAAAGTAGAGGGCATTAGCTACTCTGAACTCACCCGCAAAGATGAGTGTTGTGGTTTTGGAGGAACGTTTGCGGTCTCCGAAGAAGCGATGAGTACGGCAATGGGGCGCGCACGTTTGCAAGACCATCTAGACGCTGGCAGTGAGTACATCACCGGCGTGGATATGTCGTGTTTGATGCACATGCAAGGCTTGATCGATCGCGAAAAAATGCCGCTTAAAACGATCTATATCGCTCAAATTTTAGCAGGAGACGTCCAATGAGCCACCCAGAACTTGCCGAAAAATTTGCCGCAAATGTTGAGCGTATGAAATGGCACGACAAAGCGCTCTGGTTTGTTCGTGTCAAACGAGACAACCAATCCAAAAGTTTAGACGAATGGGAAGAGCTTCGCAACACCGCTGATAAGATCAAAGCCCACACGCTCTCACATCTGGATGAATACCTTGAGCAGTTTGAGAAAAACGCTTTAGCTCGTGGTATTCGTGTGCATTGGGCGAAAGATGCGAAAGAGCACAATGAGATCGTTTTAGACATCTTACGCTCTAATGGTGCGAAGATGATCGTCAAAAGCAAATCCATGCTCACCGAAGAGTGTCATCTCAACCCTTACTTGGAAGAGCACGGCATTGAAGTGGTGGACACCGACTTAGGCGAGCGCATCGTCCAACTTCGTAAAGAGCCACCTTCTCACATCGTTCTTCCAGCGATTCACCTCAAAAAAGAGGACGTGGGAACAACCTTTGAGAAGTTTTTGAGCACCCAAAAAGGCAATGCCGACCCGACCTATTTAACACGTGCCGCACGCGCGCATTTGCGTGAGAAATTTGTGGGAGCGGACGCGGCGATGACCGGTGTCAATTTTGCCATCGCTGAAACGGGTGGCATCGTGGTTTGTACGAATGAGGGCAATGCCGACTTGGGTGCGAGTTTACCCAAGCTTCACATCGCGTGTATGGGCATTGAAAAGATCATCCCACGGTTGAAAGACCTGAGCATCTTTACACGCCTTTTAGCCAGAAGTGCAACGGGTCAACCAGTGACAACGTATACGTCGCATTATCACGGTGCGGTTGAGGGCGGACAGATGCACATCGTCATCGTCGATAACGGAAGAAGCAAAATTCTTTCTGATAAACGCTACATCAAATCGCTTCAATGCATTCGTTGTGGAGCGTGTTTAAATACGTGTCCGATTTACCGAAGAAGCGGTGGGTACAGTTACGGTTACGTCATCCCTGGACCCATCGGTTCAACGTTGGCTCCGAGTCGCGATCTTAAAAAATACTACAGCTTACCGTTTGCTTGCTCACTCTGTTTCTCCTGCTCCAACGTCTGCCCCGTCAAAGTGGATTTGGCTGATCAGCTCTACTTAAAACGTCAAGATGTGGTCGATGCGGGTTACTTAAGCCCCATCAAACACAATGCACTGAAGATGGCGACATGGCTGATGTGCCGTCCGAAACTGATGGATTTTGCTGGGTTTATGGCACGAAAAATGGTACCTCTTTTACCACGTGCACTTGTCTATTCCAAATTCAACCTTTGGGGCAAAAACCGAGAGTTACCGCCATTCCCCAAAAACAGTTTTAAAGAACTTTACAAAGCAAAAAAGGGTATCAAATGAGTTCACGCGAAGCTATTTTAAAAGCCATTAAAGAGGCGAAGCCTCACGATGAGAGCGCTTTACCCGAAGTCAATATTTTGCATACGACTTATGCGAACTTGAATGAAAAATTTGCAACAACGCTCGCAGGCGTGGGTGGAAATGCCGTGCAGTTGACCTCTTTAGCCGAAATCGACAGTTACATCAAAGAGCATTATGCCGAAGCGACGGTCATCGTCTCAACGGTAGAGGGTTTACATGTAGGCACGAAAGAGCTGGGCGCAACCGATGATCCGCATACGCTTAAAGACGTTGATCTTGCGATCATCAAAGGTGAATTTGCTGTCGCCGAAAACGGTGCGGTGTGGGTTAAAGAAGCTGATGCAAGACACCGAGCACTTTATTTTATCGCTCAAAAGTTGATGATCGTCGTGCCCAAAGGCGAAGTCGTGCATACGATGCATGAAGCCTACACGAGGGTTTGTTTTGACGACAAAGATCTCTTTGGCATCTTCATCAGCGGACCGTCTAAAACAGCCGACATCGAACAGTCTTTGGTCATCGGAGCCCATGGCGCCACTGAGGCATGCGTGGTGTTTATTTAATTTTAATCTTAACACGCTCTGGGAGCAAAGCCCCCAGAGCTACGTTAACACTGGGTTTCCTTCGGCAGGAAGCCCGCGCACCTTGGGTGCTTTTCTTCTTGCAAAATTGATTTTGCAAGAAATCTCTTCCTAATCTTTTTACATGTAACGTCTAAAGTAGTTTCTCTTTTGCGCGAAAACGGGGGAGTTGAGAGACGATGATGCCTCCAAAAATCACAAAGCTTGCCATCATTTCGGTTTGAGAGAGCACTTCGCCTAAGAAGACGTATGCCAAAAGAACGGTGAAAACGGGGATGAGATTGACAAAGACTGAAGCGCGTGATGCTTCGATGCGACCTAGAGCGAGGTTGAACATGCCGTACCCTCCTAGGGTTACGACAATGCCCAAGTAACACAACCAACCCACTGCTTCTGCTGAAATAGTAAGTGGCACGCCCCACGACTCCCAGATGGCTAAGGGAAAGAAGAAAATTGTGCCGACAAAGGCTTGAACCGCGGTCAAAAAGAGGGCAGAGAAGCGTTGGCTTAAGTAGCGCACCGAGATGGCGTACCATGTTCCACAGACCATTGCACAAAATTCTAAAAAGTTACCTAAGAGTGGGTTGGTCGCGTGCTCACTGCTTTGAGCACTAAGACTCAACCAAACCGCACCAATGACCGCCAGAGCAGAGCCGATAACAACACGTTTACTGAGGTACTCTTTGAGCACAAAACTCGCCGCGATCGCGGTCATCAACGGCATCATGGAGGTGATCATACCTGCTTGGGACGCGGTGGTGAGTTGCAAGGCTTTGGCTTCAAAAATGAAGTAGAGGCAGGGTTCAAAAAAGGTCAATAGTAAGATGTATTTGATGTCGTGCTTGGTGAATTCGTAGGTTCGAAATTGCTTGATAAAGTAGACAAAACAGAGGCTAGCAATCGCCATACGACCAAACATCGCACTCATCGGTCCCATAACGCCCAGCACGGCTTTAAGCGCGATAAACGAGCTCGCCCACGTGAGCATGGCGATGAATAGAAAACCAATACCGATCAAATCAATAGAGTTGTGTTTCATAATTATGGTACTTTCAAAAAAAATGAGAGCTATTCTAGCTAAGAGTTGCTAAAACAAGCGACAACACGTTACAATAAAGCTATGGAACTCTTTACCTTACGCAATTTCATCATCATTTTAGCTCTGATCGTCGGCATTGAGGTATACCGTTCTTCCCACGATCGAAATACGATGAGCCTCTCGTTGCCGCTCAATACGAAAATAGTTGCTTTTGGAGATAGTCTAACCCAAGGATACGGCGTTTTGTCCGAGCAAAGTTATCCTTCCGTTCTTGCCGAACGCTTACATGTCGATGTCGTGAACGAAGGCGTCTCGGGCGAAATGAGCGCGCAAGGCTTGGCGCGACTCTCTAGCGTTTTGGATCGCACGCAACCCGATATTTTGGTCTTGTGCCACGGCGGAAACGACCTCTTGCGTCAAAGCGACGTGCGCCAAACCAAAGCCAACATAAGTGCGATGGTAAAGTTGGCGCAAGATAGGGGTATTTACGTGCTTTTGGTCGGTGTTGCTACGTTGGATATTTTGCGCTTTAGCGTCCCTTCGTTTTATTACGACATTGCAAAAGAACGTTCATTGGTGATCGAAGACGAAAGTTTAAAGGCGATTCAGGAAAACGAAACGCTTCGCGGCGATGCAGTTCATCCCAATGCCCAAGGCTATGCGCTGATGGCGGAGAAAATCGCTTTTTTATTGAGCGAGCATTATATCCCTTCCTTGCGCCCATGAAAGCTTACATGTGGCTTTTATGCCTTGCATCGATGCTCTTTGCCGGCAATGCGCATATTACGCTCAGCGACGAGGAGCAACGCTATATCTTATCGCACCGCGATATTAAAGTATGCACCAATCCTTCTTTAATGCCGTTTGAGGTTTTGACTCCGGAAGGAAACCACGAGGGTATCGGAGCCGATCTTTTAAGTTTGGTCGCCGGACGCGTAGGGCTGAACGTTAAAATCATACAAACGTATACGTGGGAAGATAGCCTCGAAAAGGCCAAAGACGCTCAATGCGACATCGTCAGTTTGATCAGCCAAACACCTGAACTTGATACGTGGCTACTGTTTAGCGATCCGATTTTAGTCGATAAAAACGTCTTGATTACGACCGATACGCACAGTTTTATCGGCGATCTTAAATCCATTCCGAGCGGTACTCTAGCACTGCCCAGAGGGTCGCCGCTGTTTGCGAAAATCGAAAAAGAATTTCCACATGTAACGCTTTTTACGGTCGCCAGTGAGAGCGACGCTTTGGTGTTGGTCGCCAATAAACAAGTCGATATGACGATCAAGCCCTTTGCGCTGGTGGCGTATCAGATTAAGCAACAAGGATTTTTCAATCTCAAAATCGGAGGGCACGTCGAGGGCATCGATACGATTTTTCGTATCGGCATCACGGGGAACAATACGATCTTGCGCGATATTCTTAATAAGGGTATTCAAAGCGTTTCGTTACGTGAAAAAGAGACGATCGTCAATCGTTATATTCCTTCCATCGTTCAACAACCCCTGCGTAAAGAAGTGTGGTACTTTTTCGGAACGATCGGGTTGATCGTGAGTATGATTTTGTTATGGAACTACATGTTACGTAAAGAGGTTAAAAAAGCGATTGCGCAAAACGTCGAAAACCAAAAATTGATGATGCAACAATCGAAAAAAGCGGAACTCGGAGAGATGATCGGCAATATTTCGCATCAATGGCGAGAGCCGCTTTCAAGCCTTAGCGGCGTCAATTTAATGTTGATCGGTTTGATAGAACACGACAAAGAGATTCAAAAAGAGTTTTTGTATACCCAACTCAAAAAGGTTGAGCAAACGCTCGATTTTATGTCGCAAACGATGCAGAATTTTTTAGAGTTTTACAAACCCTCGACGCTGCTACAACACTTTAACGTGTACGAATCGATCGAACAAACACTTTCTTTAATCGAAACGCATTTGCTTGAGGGCAACATTACGGTGAACATTCAAGGCGACGAGACGAAAGTGCTTTACGGTATCAAAAACGAATACATGCAAATTTGGCTCAATATCTTAAACAATGCGATTCATGCGTTCAAACGCTCCAACGTGGACGATAGGCAAATTCGTGTGATGATTTTAGATGAAGAAGTACGCATTTGCGATAACGCGCGAGGGCGTATCGACGAGAGGGAACTGAACAAAGGCGTCGGACTTCCGATGTGCAGGCGTATTTTAGAAAAGTACCGCCAAAAACTTCTCTTTCAAAATACTCCAAATGGCGTTTGCATTCAAATCGTGCTTTCAAATGCCTAAACGGTAGCCGCTTTCGGCGACGGTATGGATAAACTGTTTGCCGATCTTTTTGCGCAAGCGCATGATGAAATTGGCAATCGCCCCTTCGCTTACCTCTTCATAATCCCAAACCGAAGCTAGTAGCATATCTTTGGTTACGATTTGGTGTGCGTTTTCGATGAGAAGAGAGAGAAAAAGCGTCTCTTTTTTGCTCAGCTCGATCAGTGCTCCGCCTTTAGGGTGAAGGGTTTGATTTTGTCGGTCGAACACGTCGCCGTTTTTAAGCACGATCGTTTCGTTTTTGAAAAAAGCTCCGGCGCATTTTTCCAAAGAGGCGACAAAGTCTTTGTAGGTAATCGGTTTTAAAAGATAGGCGGTGAGGTTGAGCGGAATCGCACGAAATAAAAACTCTTCGTTTTTGTTGCCGCTTAAGACGATGATCGGAATAGTTGTTTCGATTTTTCTCACTTCCTCGATAAAATTTAACCCGTTTTCGTTGTTGAGTTTGATGTCGCAAATGATCAAATCGACCCTTTGCGATGCAAAAGTTTCGCGTGCGCTTTGAAGGTCTTTACAGTGGTAAATCGTTTGAACGAAAAGGGCTAAAAGCGTCATAAAATTTTGTGCGAAATCATCGTTGTCTTCGACAAATAAAACGTTTTTTGTTTTTAAAAGCTCCACGCGTTTCGTCCTTTTTTTTACGTGAATTATAGCGTTGCATTGGTAATAACTTCCTGATGAGGCTAGCGAAAATGACGAGGGGATTTGGCGTCGTTTTATCATAGAAATCACGCATAAATCACAAAATTTTTTACATACGATGAGATTAATGAGATGCTTACGTACTACAATGAGCAGGAAAGTAAAGTGCTTTGAGGTGAATAAAGATTTTTTTGTTGCAAAACGTATCAAAAAAATCGACGGCTTTACTTAAAGATTACCAAACGCTACACAAACTTACCTAAGGGAGGTACATTATGACAGCTAGCAGTTCCGGCGCGACCGGAAAGATTGCTTGGTTTTTCGTTGCGATACTCGGTGCTATTGCGTTAGGCTATATCGCGCTTAATCGCGGCGAGACGATTAATGCCATGTGGATATTAACCGCCGCCGTGTGTGTTTATTTGATCGGCTATCGCTATTACAGCCTTTACATTGCCGATAAAGTCTTAAAAGCCGACGGCACGCGCATGACACCCGCTTTTCGTCATAACGACGGATTGGACTACGTTCCGACCAATAAAGTGATTTTGTTCGGACACCATTTCGCGGCAATCGCGGGTGCGGGTCCTTTGGTCGGTCCGGTTTTAGCGGCGCAATTAGGGTATTTACCCGGAATGCTTTGGCTTTTAGCCGGCGTTATTTTAGCTGGGGCGGTTCAAGACTATATCGTACTTTTCGTATCGACAAGACGCGATGCGCGTTCTTTGGGCGAACTCATTAAAATGGAGATGGGAACGGTTCCGGGCATTATCGCTTTGATTGCGTGCTTTATGATTATGATCATAATCTTGGCCGTATTGGCGATGGTCGTCGTTAAAGCTTTAACGCACAGTCCTTGGGGTACGTTTACGGTTGCCTTTACGATTCCTTTAGCGATCTTTATGGGTATTTACCTACGTTTTATTCGCCCCGGTCGTATTTTGGAAATTTCGCTCGTGGGTTTCGTGGGATTGATCGCGGGTATTATGCTCGGCGGACAAGTTGCGGCAAGCCCGACTTGGGCACCTTATTTCGATCTTAGCGGCGTTGCGTTGACATGGTCGTTGATCGCTTACGGTTTTATCGCGGCAGTTCTTCCCGTATGGTTGCTTTTGGCACCTCGCGATTACCTTTCCACTTTCTTAAAAATCGGAGCAATCGTCGGTCTTGCGATCGGTATCGTTTTATTGATGCCCGATATGAAAATGCCGGCAATGACTAAGTACGCTTTTGGCGATCACGGTCCGGTTTGGACGGGTAGTTTATTTCCGTTCTTGTTTATCACGATTGCGTGCGGCGCGGTATCGGGTTTTCACGCATTGATCTCTTCGGGTACGACGCCTAAAATGTTGGCGAACGAGAAAGAGGCGCGTTTGATCGGTTACGGCGGTATGTTAATGGAATCTTTCGTCGGTATGATGGCGTTGATCTCTGCTTCGATTATCGATCCGGGCGTTTACTTTGCGATGAACTCTCCTTTGGCGGCACTCAATCCAAGCGGTTTAGCCGATGTTGCGGCGGCGGCAAGTGCTACGGTTAGCAATTGGGGCTTTGTCGTCACTCCCGACGTTCTAACGAACATCGCGGCAGACGTAGGTGAAAAAAGCATCGTATCGCGTGCGGGCGGCGCACCGACTTTGGCGGTGGGTATGGCTCAAATCATTCACGGAGCGCTCGGCGGTTTAGGCTCGATGTCGTTTTGGTATCACTTTGCGATTTTATTTGAAGCGCTTTTCATTTTAACGTCCGTCGATGCGGGTACGCGTGCGGCTCGTTTTATGTTGCAAGATCTTTTAGGCTTGATCAATCCGACGCTTAAACGTACCGATTCGTTGTTTGCCAATCTTTTGGCGACGGCTCTTGTAGTTATGGCATGGGGTTATTTCCTTTACGTGGGCGTTGTCGATCCTTTGGGCGGTATCAATACCTTGTGGCCGCTTTTCGGTATTACCAATCAAATGTTGGCGGGAATTGCCTTGATGTTATGTACGGTTGTTCTTTTCAAAAAGAAAGAGCAAATGTACGCATGGGTTACCATCGTTCCTTCCACATGGCTTGTCATTTGTACGATGAGTGCGGGTTGGTACAAAGCGTTTAGTAGCGATCCTGCGATCGGTTTTTTCGCAAAAGCGAACCAACTCTCGTCTTTGCTTGCAAGCGGTAATTTTAAACCCAATGCGGTTTTCAAATCGCAAGAAGCGGTTGAACGCGTTATCTTTAACAATCAAATCGACGGATTTTTGATCGTATTTTTTATGATCGTCGTCGTCGTGATGATTTTCTTTACGGTTCAAGCAGCCTTAAGGCACTTAAATCCGATAAAGATACGGCGGTTGAAGTTCCTTATGCACCTTTGCCTGCCAACGCGGAAGATATTTTACGCGGCGCAGTGCATTAAGCAAGCGCATAACTCAAGAGGGCTTTTGCCTTCTTGAGGCTTTTTTTAAGGAGAACCGATGTTTGAAAATCTTGCAAAAGCCGGAAAATATCTCGGACAAGCCGCGCGTCTGATGGTCGGCGTGCCCGATTACGATACGTACGTTCAGCATATGCGCGTAACGCATCCCGAGCAAACACCTATGACCTATGAAGAATTTTACAAAGAACGCGTCGAAGCGCGCTACGGCGGCAAAAACGGTACAACGCGTTGTTGCTAAGGAGAGAATAGATGCTTTTAGACGTGACGATTTTAACGGGATTTTTAGGTTCGGGTAAAACCACGCTGATTAATTACTTATTGGAGCAATCCAAAAACGAGCGTATTGCCATTATCGAAAACGAGTTCGGTGCGGTAGGCGTCGACGGAGCGTTGTTAAAAAGCAGTCCCGACGTCGAGGTCGTGGAACTAAGCAACGGATGCGTCTGTTGTTCGATTCGCGGCGAATTGACCGAAGCGTTAAAAGGGATATTGGATAAAATGGATCAAGGACTCTTTCAAGCCGATCGTTTAATCTTAGAAACGACGGGCTTGGCGGACCCTGCACCGATTATTCAGACATTTTTCGTAGACGAGACGATTCGTGAACGTATTCGTTTGGATGCGGTCATTACGCTTGTCGATGCGATTCATTGTCTCAAACAGCTTGACGAACATCGCGTATGTGCTTCGCAAATCGGTTTTGCCGATCGCATTATCTTAACCAAAGCCGATTGTGTCGACGAGGCTCAAAAACAGAGCGTTTTGGAACGTTTGGCGTCTATCAATTCAAAAGCGGAGATTTTCGAGGCTTACCGAGGCGTTTTACCTAAAGAGGTTTGGATCGGTATCGGCGCGTTTGAGTTAAGCGATGCGCTTAAAATCAACCAAGGCGTTTACGAAGTCAAAGACGCTCAAAACATTCGTTTCAAATCGTTTAGCGCCTCCAAACCGACACGCTCGTTTAACGACGACATCGAGTCGTACGTGTTTCGTGCCGAGAAGCTCGACTTGACGCGTATCGGTGCGTTTATGGAAGCTTTGATCGAAGAATGGGGCAATGACATGTTACGGTATAAAGGCGTTTTGGCGATTCAAGACGAACCCAAGCGTTTAATCGTCCAAGGCGTACACAAAGTCGTCGGTTTTGACTACGGCTCGGAATGGGGCGAGGAAGAGGCGACTTCGCTTTTGGTCGTTATCGGGCGTAAAATTCCTTATGACCGTTTAGCGGAAAAATTTCAAGCGTGCGGCGCGTAGCGTAGCGCCGAAATCTCGTAAGCGTTTAGCGACTTTCCTTCACGCGTGCGATCAGCGCTTGAAGGTACTGCTCCGCTAAAGTTTGCATCTCTTCTCCCGAGAGGCTCAACGCGGAGTCTTTGGTCGGAATATTGTGCCATAAGACGGCAAACTGCGTACAGGTTTTAAACAGCTCTTCGGGACTCATTTTTACCAAAATAGCAACGACTTCTTGAGGCAGGTTTTTAGGGTCGAGTTGATGCAATGCCCTAATACCGGCTAAAAATTTTTCTAAAACAGGGTGCACGCGTGTTCCTTTTTTTGTGTGCAATTATGCCACATTTCGCTAAGAAGCATCTAAAAAGAGCCTACATGTAAGAGCCTTTTGCTTCTCTTCACGTTACAATCATCTTAGTGCAAAATGGATTTAAGACGACGAACGAACGATTTTGACATGTAAAGGCGTGAAGATGAGTATGTACGATTTGGAAGCGTTTTTACGCTCGATCTATCCGTTTGGGCTTTTAAGCAAAAAAGAGATGTCCAGCGTCATCGCTTCGGTGAACATCGCTTACTACAAAAAAGAGACGCTTTTGCTCTCGCCCTCGCTCAATGCCGAATTTTTATACGTCGTTATCAAAGGCGAAGTCGGCGAATACCAAGAAGAGGAGCTGGTCAAAGTTTACGGCAAGTCCAGCTCGTTCGATGCGGACGCCTTGATCTACGGCAAAAGCGAGAGTCATTTTAAGGTTTTGGAAGAGCTGATTTGCTACGAGCTGAAAAAAGAGGATTTTTTAGCGCTTTTGGACAGCAACGCCGCGTTTAAAGCCTATTACATTCAAGGTCTTGCCAACAAAATACAATCCGCTAAGCAAAAAGAGTATACGACCGAGCTCTCCGGTTTTATGATGGCGCGCGTGCACGATAGCTACCTACACGAACCCACCGTCGTCGAAACGGAGTGCGCGATTATGAATGCTTTACGCCAAATGGAAGCCAAAAAAAGCAGTTGCATCGTCGTGCGAAGCGCGCAAGGGTACGGCATCGTGACCGATAGCGTCATCAGACGGCACGTGCTTTTTGAAGGATACGACAAAGAAGCAAGCATCGGACCGATTGCGCTTTTTCCGATGATTACGATCGAGGCGGACGATTATCTCTTTAACGCGCTTTTAATGTTTACCAAACATTCGATTAAACGGCTCGTCGTGACTAAAAACGGCGAGATCGTCGGGATTTTGGAGCAGTTGGATTTGCTGAGCTATTTTGCCAATCACAGCTATTTGGTTGCAGTACAGATCCGTAAAGCAACAACCTTCGAAGAGCTGAAACAAGCGAGTTTGGGCGTAACGAGTATTGTCAAAAAACTTCACGTTAAAGGTACGAAAGTCGATTATATCGCCAAATTGATTTCGGAAATTCATGAAAAAATCTATGAAAAACTCTACCATATGATCGTTCCGAAAGCTTTGGCGCAGAAGGCGTGTTTGATCGTGATGGGAAGCGAAGGTCGAAAAGAGCAGATGCTCAAAACCGATCAGGACAACGCACTCATTATTGCCGAAAAAGAAGATACGGAGGCATTTGTGCCTTACATGCAGCGGTTTAATGAAATTTTGATCGATTTTGGATTCCCCAAATGCGAGGGAAATATCATGGTTTCCAATCCGTATTGGCGTAAATCTTTAGGCGAATACGAAAAAGAGATCGTGCGGTGGCTTGACGCGCCGAATATGGAAGACGTCATGAATATGGCGATTTTCGTCGACAGTATCGCCGTTGCGGGTGAGCGTCGTTTGCTGGCGCACTTGAAACGCAAACTCTATGAAGGCGTTGAAGGACAAAGCCCGCTTTTAGCCAATTTTGCTAAACCGGCGGTAGCGTTTGAAACGCCTATCGGTATCTTCGCGCATCTAATTGCCGAAGACAACCGCATCGACGTCAAAAAAGGAGGTATTTTCCCGATCGTTCACGGGATCCGCAGTTTGGCGTTGGAGTACAAAATCGAAGCGACCGATACCGTGACGCGCATTAAAAAACTTGCCAAAGAAGAGGTTTTCGACGCCAATTTTGCTTCAACCCTCATCGAAGCTTTGGATACTTTTTTAAGCTTGCGTTTGAAAGAGCGTTTGGAGCGAGGCAATGATGCGCCTTCTGACAATTTGATTCGCATTGAAAAGCTCAATCAACTCGAACTCGAACTTTTAAAAGACAGTTTCAAGATCGTCAATACCTTTAAAAAGTTTTTGACGCACCATTTTAAATTGTCGTTGGTAAGTTAACATGTGGGAAAAATGGCTGCGTTATCGTAACGCTCAAAAGCTCAAAGACGAGCGGTATCGGTTTTTGTTCGACACGCCCCCTTTGGACGAAGTCGTGGTCTTCGATACCGAAACGACGGGGCTTAACCCTAAAAAAGACGAGATTCTCTCCATCGGTGCGGTCATCGTCAAGGAGAATAAAATTTTAACTTCGCAAAAGTTTGAGCTTTTCGTTAAACCCAGCCGTGAGATTAACGAAGCGAGCATTAAAATCCACCAAATCCGCAATATCGATCTGGAAAATGGCATCGACCCACACGCGGCGATAGAGCTGTTTTTGCACTTCATCGGTGCTCGCCCGCTGGTGGGGTATTACCTTGAGTTTGATATGAAGATGATCCACAAATACATTAAACCGTGGCTGGGCATCACCTTACCCAACCCCCAAACCGAAGTCTCAGGACTCTATCACGACAAAAAGATCAAATTCATCCCCGATGGCATTATCGACCTACGTTTTGACGTGATGATGAACGATCTAGGACTCCCCATTTTCGGCAAACACGACGCGCTAAATGATGCGGTGATGACGGCAATGATGTATATTAAACTTCGGAATATCGAGAGGGTGTAAGATTACATGTAAAGATTAATCTTTAGCCGCAGACCCTAATTCTTTCCCTTTTTTTGTCAGTTCAAGCACTTTTTCAGCAAGCCCAAGTGTGTTTTCATGAGATTCTTGTTTGGAATAAACTTTTGAAAGAGGGTCTTCTAGCATTTTCTCAATCGTTGGTAAAATAAATGCGGTATCTATCTTATCGCCTATATAAGGTTTTAATACATCATGTCCCGTCAAAAGATTTTTAGCAAGAAGTGATTTTTGTCTGTACTCTTGAGAAAGTCTTTTGTATTGAAAATAGATTTTTAAACAAACGCCTGAAACCGTAGCAAAAAAAGCAATGAGCCCAATTTTAGAGAAAATAGGGCTTAGTGCATAAATAGAATTAACAAAACCGTCATGGAAAATATCTTTCATTTCAGTACTTGGTACTAATGGGCAAAAGTTGTGATAACGTAGGACACAAAAAATACCGATGAATGACACAATGGCTAAGGCTTGCCAAGCAAAACCCGTCCAAAAATACCTGCTTTGTAATTTGCTATATTCTTTAGATAACGTATCTGAAAACTCTATAGTTTTTGTTTTTTGTGCTTTGTCTAAAGCTTCTTTTGCAAGGGTTAAGGTTGTTGCCGCCTCTGTCGTAAGCGTTTCAATAGGTGCTAAATCTTCGAATCTTTTTTCTAAATTTTTTAAGCCTGTATGATAATCTCTGAAATTATCGGTTCTTGTTTGCGTTTCTTCTTCTATTTTGGCAGATAATGCTTTGATAGTTTGTTCTATTTGATTGTAATTGAGCGCTTTTTCTGAAAGAATATTTTTTATACTTAAACGAGCATTTTCTGGCTTACTCTCAAGTTCATTTAAGGCAGTTAATAAAGAGTCTTTTGTTGTCGTAAATTGTGCTTGACGGGATGATGCTTCTGGTACGGCAATAAATAATTTAATTGCACTATTGAAAGCATGAATTTGGGCTAAAATAATTGATTGTTTTGTTTCGTCCAATTTAGAAAAATCTATTTCTCTAATTTTCTCAAAAAGTTTATTTGTCTCTTC
>Ga0075011_10000855_pt1 | contig 16275 bp, 9 predicted proteins | sample TARM_MetaG_T_14_FD_72354 | JGI IMG/M metagenome (GOLD analysis project Ga0075011, IMG submission 72354) | Freshwater microbial communities from Pennsylvania, USA, analyzing microbe dynamics in response to fracking - TARM_MetaG_T_14 | ecosystem: Environmental > Aquatic > Freshwater > River... | reverse complement strand
AGGAGATAGTGTACCGCTCGGAGATGATTACTTCATTGACGCAATTGTCAGTGCCTGAAGCTCTCGCTCATCATTTAGCCAGTAGCGAGCAGATCTATGCGCTGCTCAATGTTATTTCTGTGGCCACTAAACTTAACGTCGATGCGCATTTAACGGCGCAGGTTTATTTTTACGCGGCAGATAAATTACAGCTGTTTGATGTCGCCAAGCAGCTGATATTACTGCCTGTTGACAGCCATTGGCAATCCCTGGCAAGAGAGTCGATGCGCGATGATTTAGAGTGGCAGCAAAAGCGTATTTGCCAGACGATTTTGCTCGGTTTAAAAGAGGGGAATATTAGCCAGGCATTTAGCGACTGGGAAAGCCAGCACCAAAGCCTTGCACAGCGCTGGTATAAAATGGCGGATGCGTTATTAGCGGTAAAAGCGCCGGAATTTAGCATGTGCCAGGTCGCATTACGTGAATTGTTGGATCTCTCCAGCAGTTAATACTGCACCTTGAGTCAGGTGTTTGGCTCTTGAATAGGGCGTGTTGGCAACCCGCTCTATTGGCTTTTACTGAGCATCTTTTTCAGCATAAAAGCCACGCCCACAAAAGCGAAACTTGCCGTTACCATAGTCGATGCGCCAAAGCCGCTGGCACAATCCATCTTCATATTGCCGTCTGAGTCTGCTTTTTCTTTGCATACCTCGCCGTTCATATCGGGATAACTGAGCTGCTCGGTTGAAAAAACACAATCAATTCTAAACTTACGTTTGGGATTTTTACTGAAATTGAAAAAACGGCGCAGCTCCGAGCGTACTTTTGCCGCCAGCGGATCTTGAATCGTTTTCGCTAAATCCGTGACCTGGATTTGTGTCGGATCGAGCTGTCCGCCTGCGCCGCCACAAGTTAATAGCGGATATTTATTGCGTTTGCAGTGTGCAATTAAGGCAACTTTAGCGCTAATACTGTCAATGGCATCAAAAATATAATCAAATTCACCGGAGAGATACTCAAAACAGTTTTGTTTATCGATAAAATCATCAATTAAATTAAGTTTTATCTCAGGATTAATGAGCCGGCAACGCGCCGCCATCGCTTCTATTTTTGTCTCACCAATAGTATTGCTTAACGCATGGATTTGACGGTTGGTATTGGTGACACAAATATCATCCATATCGATTAAGGTGAGTTGCCCGATACCAGAGCGGGCTAACGCTTCGGCCACCCAGGAGCCAACACCGCCGATACCTATTACGCAGATATGACTCTCTTTAAACTTTGCTAAGGCTGTGCTGCCATATAAGCGTTTAATGCCGCCAAAGCGGTTTTCGTACTCTTCTGTCATCTTTCTACTCAACTATTCGCGATAAAAAATCCCCTTCAAAGAAGCCGGGCCGTTATTATATGACTATCTGATGAGCAAACAAATCCTTTACTCATAAACATTGTTTTTTACAGGTATAAAAAAACCAAGCATAAAGCTTGGTTTTTATTTTTAACTCAAAAGTTAAAGTCTGTAATTAAGACGCTGTTACGATAGTTTTCATCTCCTTACGGATCGTCAAGGTAGACGTTTTTTTATAGGTATAAAAAAACCAAGCATAAAGCTTGGTTTTTATTTTTAACTCAAAAGTTAAAGTCTGTAATTAAGACGCTGTTACAATAGTTTTCATATCCTTCATATAACCGCGTAATTTTTTACCTACGATTTCTACGGGATGAGTACGAATGGCTTCGTTAACTGCGATTAAACGCGCGTTATCAACAGAGTTAGATTTAACAGTTAATGGTTTACCGAGCATTTCAGGACTCATTGCTTTTACGAAATCAGCAAGTAATGGTTTAGCCGCGTGATCGAACAGGTAGCAACCGTATTCAGCCGTATCGGAGATAACCACGTTCATTTCGTAAAGTTTTTTACGCGCGATGGTGTTCGCGATAAGTGGTGTTTCATGTAGTGATTCGTAGTAAGCAGAATCAGCAACGATACCAGAGGCAGTCATCGCTTCAAACGCCAGTTCAACACCCGCTTTAATCATTGCTACAAGGAAGATACCGTTATCGTAGTATGCCTGCTCATCGATTTCCATGTCGCCGGCAGGTTGTTTTTCAAAACCTGTTTCAGCTGTTGCTGCGCGCCATTTCAGCAGGTTCACATCATCGTTTGCCCAATCTTCCATCATGGTTTTAGAGAATTCACCCTCAATGATGTCATCCATATGCTTGTTGAATAATGGACGCAGGATATCTTTAAGCGCTAAAGACATATCAAATGCTTTGATTTTAGCCGGGTTAGATAGTCTGTCCATCATGTTAGTGATGCCGCCATATTTAAGGCCTTCAGTCACTGTTTCCCAACCGTATTGAATTAATTTAGATGCGTAAGCTGGCTCTAAACCATCAGCAACCATTTTCTCGTAACCTAAGATAGCGCCAGTTTGTAACATACCGCAAAGGATTGTTTGCTCGCCCATCAGGTCAGATTTAACTTCAGCAACAAAAGATGACATCAATACACCCGCACGGTCGCCACCGGTTGCAGATGCGTATGCTTTAGCCCATGCAAGGCCTTGACCTTGAGGATCGTTCGCTGGGTGAACGGCAATCAGTGTGGGTACACCAAAACCACGTTTGTACTCTTCACGTACTTCAGAGCCAGGGCATTTAGGTGCGCACATAATAACAGTGAGATCTTCACGTACAATAGTGCCTTCTTCAACGATATTAAAACCGTGCGAGTAAGCAAGTGTTGCGCCTTTTTTCATCAGTGGCATAACCGCACCCACTACTGCAGTGTGCTGTTTGTCAGGAGTCAGGTTACATAAAAGGTCTGCTTGTGGAATAAGCTCTTCGTAAGTGCCCACAGTAAAACCATTTTCTGTGGCATTTTTCCAGGATTGACGTTTTTCGGCGATCGCTTCAGCACGCAGTGTGTAAGATACGTCAAGACCCGAATCACGCATATTCAGACCTTGGTTTAGTCCCTGTGCGCCACACCCTATGATAACTACTTTTTTACCTTTTAAGGCTTCACAACCGTCAGCAAATTCACTGCGATCCATAAAACGACATTGACCTAGTTGGTTTAGTTTCTCACGTAGAGGAAGGGTATTAAAATAGTTAGCCATTGTGTGACACTCCAAAAAATAGTTTATAGGGGAAACAGGTAAAATTAATTTTCGCCAACCACTATAGCGCATAACTGATATTGCGCAAAATGATATATTGGCAATGCTATGTTGCAAAAAATGAAATACACTTAGGGCTGTTTGTGTAACGGCTGGTCACGAATTTTTATAAAACAGCTTGATTTTTGAACATCACGCTCAGATGATGAGCTGTTTTCTGTTTTGCAATTTATGCAAACAGACAGACTTAATTTATAGGAAATACTATGCAACCATTAATTTTACCTGGCGCACTGGTGACAACCGATTGGTTGCATCAACATCTGGATAATGAAAATTTAGTTTTACTGGACAGCAGCTGGCATATGCCCAATGTTAACCGTGACGGTAAGTCGGAATGGATAAATGAGCGTATTCCGGGGGCGCTTTTTTTTGATTTTGATCGTGAAATTTGTGATCGCAATAGTGCCTTACCGCATATGATGCCCAGCGCGGCCGATTTCCAGCAATCGGCGCAAAAGTTAGGTATTAATCAAAATAGCACCCTGGTTGTTTACGACAGTTTAGGTATCTTTTCCAGCCCGCGTGTCTGGTGGATGTTTAAAGCGATGGGCTTTGAGCAAATCGCTGTCTTAGACGGTGGTTTACCCGCCTGGAAAGCGGCAAATTTTGCCATTGCCAGCGGCCAGCCTGGCGCGCAGCCTGCACCCGGTGATTTTATTGCTTGTTACCAAAGCGCGCTTATCTGTGATGCCTGTGAGGTACTGCAGGCCACACAAAGCGCGGAGCATACCATTATTGATGCCCGTCCGGCAGGGCGGTTTCTGGGGGAGATTCCCGAGCCAAGAGCGGGCGTGCGCTCCGGCGCTATGCCGAACGCTAAAAACCTGCCTGCAACTGAGATACTGCAAGATCAAAAAATGAAAAATGCCTACCAGCTTGCGTTGCTTTTTGAGGCGCTAACACCCAAACACAAGCGAGTTATTTTCAGTTGCGGATCGGGTGTCACCGCCTGTATTCTGGCGCTGGGGGCAACCTTAGCCGGCTATAAAGAGTTAGCAATTTACGACGGTTCATGGAGTGAATGGGGCAGCCGTGAAGATTTGCCGGTTGTGAAGTAACACAATGGATATTAAATCATTGGAGATCTTTTTGCATTTAGCCAATAGCCTGCACTTTTCTAAAACGGCGCAGGCGAAACATGTCAGCCCATCAACACTTAGCCGCTCTATTCAGCGTATTGAAGATGAGCTGGGTGTGAGCTTACTCAACCGTGATAATCGTTCTGTGGTGTTGACGGAGGCTGGGCTGATATTCAAGCAGTATGCCTTGCAGCAGCTGGAACAATGGGATCTGTTGAAACGTTCTGTCAAACAAAGCAAAAGCGAGCTGGAAGGTCTGATCAACCTGTATTGCTCGGTGACCGCAGCCTACAGCCATTTTCCGCCTATTTTAGAGCGTTTCAGATTACTGCATCCAAAAGTAGAAATTAAACTGATCACGGGAGATAGTGCGGCGGCGGTCGACCAAGTCTTACAGCATCAAGTGGATTTTGCTATTACAGCTTATCCTGAACCCTTTCCTGCGCGTTTGCATTTTATTCAGCTTGCCGAAGTCGCCCTCTCTATTATAGCGCCGACGGTAGCCTGTGCTACTTCCCAGCAGATTAAACAGAGCGCTGTGGACTGGAAAAATATCCCCTTTATTTTGCCTGAGCATGGCGCAGTACGCCGTCGTTTTGATAACTGGTACCGATTATTTAAAATTGGTAAACCTGTTATTTATGCCAAAGTAGCCGGACATGAAGCATTAATCAGCATGGTCGCATTGGGCTGTGGCGTCGGCATCGCGCCTGATGTGGTGATTGAAAACAGTCCGGTGCGCGATCGCGTGCAGCGTCTGCCGGTGGCCAATGCTTTGCAGTCATTTAAGTTAGGCATCTGCTGTTATAAAACCCGCGCCAACGAGCCGTTAATTAGCGCGTTTATCGGTTGTGTTCAGGGGGAGAGTTGAGTGTTCAGATAAGCATAAAAAGATATCTAAAGTGAATTAATATTCATTTAACAGAACTTATTTTTCCTGACTTTTGCGCTTATTTATGGTCAACTTCCCTGTTGTCAGCGTTTTTTTTTCGTCAACTTATCATCTTTGTGTCGAGCAGATATTCACTATTACATCAAGAAATGATTGGTTTTTAAGCAAAAAGCTAATGTTAAAGTAAATAAGTAAGTTGCGATAGAGTTGTTACAATTCGTTAACAACTTGCCCTGACCGAGAAAGACAAGAAAATTGGATCTTATGCGTTTGAAGCGGTAGAATATGTCACAAATTACGCCTGTAATATGGGTTGATTTAGAAGAAGTGGTGTATGAGCCCTGTGCTTGCTAGGGATGCTATGCGCGTTATTTCTTGTTAAGGGAGTTTTCTGATTAAGTATATTTTTCTTTAAAAAGTAGTTTCCTTTACTAAAAAAGTAAAATTTAATTGCCTGTTTGTTGGCTAATGCAGATAAACAGACCATGTATAGCATTTTGAAAACATTAAAACGGGAAGAAAAAGATTACTTTACTGTTTTATCTTGAAGGACATGTTTATGACTAATATAGAGCAAAACGCTCAAGGCCTTTATGTGCCGGAGATGGAGCATGATGCCTGTGGTATCGGCTTCGTTGCACATTTAAAAAATAGCAAATCACACAAAATAGTGACTCAAGCACTAGATATGCTCGCACGTATGGAACACCGTGGTGGCCAAGGTTGCGATCCATGCAGTGGTGATGGAGCGGGTATTTTGCTGCAAAAACCGCATGAGTTTTTGGTGACACAAGCGCTCAAAGAAGGAATTAGCTTACCTAAGTTTGATCAATATGGTGTAGGTACTATTCTCTTCCCTAAAAACGCCAATCAACGTAAAGAATGTCGTGATATTTTAGAGCGTAATGTTGAGCGTCTGGGCCTTGAACTGATTGGTTACCGTGTGCTTCCCACCGATAATTCAATGCTCGGTGCGGATCCCCTGAGCACTGAACCACAGTTCGAACATATGTTCGTCACTGGCGGTGCGGATATGGAACCGGCTGTATTAGAACGTAAACTGTTTATTCTGCGTAACTATTCGACACGCATCTGTCTGCAGGCCGTTGCGGGGATAGAAGATAACTTCTATATCAATACCTTTTCATACAAAACCATTGTCTATAAAGGTCAGTTAACCACTGAGCAGGTACCTCAGTACTTCCTTGATTTACAGAATCCGGCCATGGTGACGGCACTTGCGCTTGTCCATTCGCGTTTTTCTACCAACACATTTCCAAAATGGCGTTTAGCTCAGCCTTTCCGTTATATCGCACATAATGGTGAAATCAATACTGTTCGTGGCAATATTAACTGGATGAGAGCCCGTCAGGCCCTGCTTGAAGCTGAGTTTTTCAGTCGTGAAGAGTTAGACATGTTAATGCCTATCTGTACTGATGGTATGTCGGATTCAGCAAGCTTTGATATGGCATTAGAGCTGCTTGTGCTTTCTGGTCGTAGCCTGCCGCACGCATTAATGATGATGATCCCTGAAGCTTGGCAAGAGAACAAGAAGATGGATCCTGCACGTCGTGCATTTTACCAGTATCATGCAAATATTATGGAACCCTGGGATGGCCCTGCGTCTGTTTGCTTTACGGATGGTGTACAGGTGGGGGCAACACTGGACCGTAACGGTCTGCGTCCTTCGCGTTACTGTGTCACTAAAGATGATTTCCTTATTATGGCATCAGAAAGTGGTGTGGTTGATATCGAGCCTGAGAACATTAAGTTACGTGGACGACTACAACCCGGTCGTATCTTCGTGGCCGATCTTGAGCAAGGCCGTATTATCTCTGATGATGAAGTGAAAAACAGCATCGCGGTGCGTCAGCCTTATGAAACCTGGCTGGCTGATAATCTGGTTAAATTAGACGCGCAACCTGCAGCGTTAGAGCGCAATCTGCAACCCAATGATGGTCAGCTACTAAGACGGCTGCAGGCATTTGGCGTGACTTCTGAAGAAGTTAATGAAATTGTTCTGCCGATGCTCCTTGATGGTAAGGAACCGTTAGGTGCTATGGGCGTCGATTGGCCGCTTGCTGTGCTTTCGCACCAGTCTCAGCATCTGTCACATTACTTTAAACAGCTATTTGCACAGGTAACTAATCCGCCTATCGACCCGATTCGCGAACGTATGGTTATGTCGCTTAAAACCTATCTGGGTAAAGACCTGAACTTATTAGCTGAAACACCTGCGCATTGTCATAAAGTAGAGCTTGAGTCACCGGTATTAAGCAATGCTGAACTGCAAAAAATCAATGCCTTAGATGATAAACATCTGCAGGCTAAAACACTCGATACCTTGTTCCTTGCGACAGGCGAGTCAGGCAAACTGAAAAAATCATTAGATCGTATCTGTCGTTATGCAGAAGACGCCATCAATGACGGTTACTCCATCATTATTCTTTCAGATCGCAATGCGACTTCTGATCATGCCGCGATTCCTGCTATGTTGGTTACAGCGGCGGTTCATCACTATTTAATCAGAAAGGGGCTGCGTGCACTTTGTGATTTAGTGGTAGAAACCGGCGATGTGCGTGAGACTCACCATTTCGCAACGGTAATAGGTTACGGCGCATCGGCTGTCAATGCCTACTTAATTGAAGAGATGATAGTTGATCTGCAGGCTAAAAAACGTCTTCCTGCAGATAAAAAAGTCGCAGAAATATTTGCCTCATACAAATACGCAATTGATGCCGGTCTGTTGAAAATATTCTCTAAAATGGGTATTTCAACCATCCAGTCTTATCAGGGCGCGCAAATATTTGAAGCGCTGGGTATCAGCAAAAATGTGGTTGAAAATTACTTTAAAGGCACAGTGACACGTATTCAGGGGTTATCCATCGATGATATTGCCACTGAAATTTTAGTTCGCCATCGCTTTGCTTACCCGTTACGTGAAGTGCCTGTTACACGCCTTGATGTGGGTGGGGTTTACCAATGGCAACAGCGTGGTGAAAAACATCTGTTTAATCCGACCACTATTTCATTACTGCAGCAATCTACGCGCAACAAAAACTATGTGCAGTTCAAGGAATACTGCGCGGCTGTTGATGCGCAAGGTGATAATGCCGCGACACTGCGTAGCCAATTTGTATTTGTGCCCAAAGCAACGGGTCCAATCGCAATTGATGAGGTTGAATCTGCTGAAAACATTCTCAAACGTTTTGCAACGGGCGCAATGAGCTTCGGCTCTATCTCCCATGAAGCGCATTCGACGCTGGCTATCGCCATGAACCGGATCGGCGCTAAATCGAACTCTGGTGAAGGTGGTGAAGATCCCATTCGCTTCTTACCGAAAGAGAATGGCGACTGGGAACGCTCTGCTATCAAGCAGGTCGCATCGGGACGTTTCGGGGTGACATCATACTACCTGACTAATGCCGCTGAAATTCAGATCAAGATGGCTCAGGGTGCAAAACCCGGTGAAGGCGGTCAATTGCCCGGCCACAAAGTGGATGACTGGATTGGTCGTACGCGTCACTCAACCCCTGGGGTTGGTCTGATTTCACCGCCACCGCATCACGATATCTACTCAATCGAAGATTTAGCGCAGCTTATTTTCGATCTGAAAAACGCCAACCGCAAAGGGCGTGTTAACGTTAAGTTAGTGTCGGAAGCGGGTGTGGGTACTATCGCATCGGGCGTTGCTAAGGCAAAAGCAGATGTTATTTTAATTGCCGGTTTTGACGGCGGTACAGGCGCATCACCTATCTCATCAATTCGCCATGCGGGTCTGCCGTGGGAGTTGGGTTTAGCAGAAGCACATCAAACACTGATTAAAAACGGCTTACGTAACCGTGTTGTGTTACAGGCTGACGGGCAGATGAAAACGCCACGCGACTTAACTATTGCGGCGTTATTAGGCTCTGAAGAGTGGGGCGTTGCAACAGCTGCCTTGGTTGTTGAAGGCTGTATTATGATGCGTAAGTGTCATTTAAATACCTGTCCTGTGGGCATAGCGACACAAAATAAAACATTGCGTGAACGTTTTGATGGCCGTGTTGAAGATGTCGTCACCTTCTTTAACTACCTGGTAGAGGGGATGCGTGAGAACATGGCGCAACTAGGTTATGCAACAATCAATGAAATGGTTGGTCAGACGCAAAACCTGAAAGTGCGTGAAGATATCAAGCACTGGAAATATAAAAATCTTGATTTAAGTACCATCTTATTTAAAGAAACGCCTAAAGCGGAAGACGGTTTATTTAACCAGACCGGTCAAAATCACCATCTTGAAGCGGTACTGGACAGAAAACTTATCGAGCTTGCCAAGCCTGCACTGGAAAACGGTGAAGCTGTCTCTGCTGAGTTTCCTATCCGTAACACGGATCGCAGTTGCGGCACTATGTTGTCCAATGAAATTTCCAAGATCTATAAAGATCAGGGACTGCCACAAACTATGGCGGTTAAATTTACCGGCTCTGCAGGTCAATCATTTGGTTGCTTCCTGGCGAAAGGGGTTGAGTTTACCGTGGAAGGTGATGCTAACGATTACTGGGGTAAAGGTTTATCGGGCGGGCAAATTGTGATTTACCCATACCGTAACTCAAGCCTGGTAGCGAAAGACAATATCATAGTCGGTAATGTCTGTTTCTATGGCGCAACATCGGGCGAGTCCTATATTAATGGTTTGGCGGGTGAGCGTTTCTGTGTACGTAACTCAGGTGCGGAAGTGGTTGTCGAAGGTGTTGGTGATCACGGTTGTGAATATATGACCGGTGGTATCACTATTATTTTGGGTACAACAGGTCGTAACTTTGCTGCCGGTATGAGTGGCGGTGTCGCCTATGTTTGGGACCAGGACGGGACCTTCGCTGACAAGTGCAATATGGAACTGGTGGATCTGGATCCTTTAGAGCAGGCAGATAAAACGTTATTGGTTGCTAAAGTCACTAAACATTTACAGCTCACCGAATCTAACGTTGCTAGCGCATTCTTAGCAGATATCGACGCAAGCTTAGCAAAAGTAGTGAAAGTAATGCCGCGTGATTACAAAGCAGTCTTAGCTACTCGCGGCAAAGGAGAAGCATAATGGGTAAACCTACTGGATTTTTAGAATTAGGCCGTGAGCTACCACCGAAAGTGCCGGTAGCTGAGCGTCTGAAAAACAATAAAGAGTTTGTAAAAAACGATGAGTTTGGTGCAAAAATAAGTGATCAGGCGTCGCGTTGCATGGACTGTGGCGTCCCTTTTTGTCATAGCGGTTGCCCGATTGGTAATATTATTCCTGAATTCAATGATGCGGTTTACCGTGAAAGTTGGCTGGAAGCTTGGGATATTCTCAGCTCAACCAATAACTTTCCGGAATTCACCGGGCGTGTCTGTCCTGCTCCCTGTGAAACATCCTGTGTGCTTGGGATCAATCAGGACCCAATCACTATTTGCAATATCGAAAAAACCATTGTCGAAAAAGCCTACGAAAATGGCTACGTTAAACCTAAAATACCGACAGCACGCACGGGTAAAACCATTGCTATTGTTGGCTCAGGTCCTGCCGGGTTAGCGGCAGCAGAGCAGCTAAACAGCGCAGGTCATACCGTGACTGTTTATGAGCGTGATGAAAAGGTCGGCGGTTTAGTGCGTTTTGGTATTCCTGACTTTAAACTCGGTATGGATGTTATTGATCGTAAAATCGCCGTGATGGAAGCGGCTGGCATCAAGATGGTGGTGAACGCGCACATAGGTGTAGATTTCGATGCAAAAGAGTTACGCAAACAGTTTGATGTTGTATTGCTGACGGGTGGCTCTACTGTACCGCGCGATCTACCTATTCCGGGGCGCTCCCTTAAAGGCGTGTATTTTGCCATGGAGTTCCTCGGACAAAATAACCGCCGCGCCAATGGTATGGATCTGAAAACAGAAGAGATCCACGCTAAAGATGACCACGTTGTGGTAATCGGTGGTGGTGATACTGGCTCTGACTGTGTTGGTACATCAAACCGCCATGGTGCTGCAAGCGTAACGCAAGTGGAGATCATGCCGATTCCACCTGAAAAACGCACGGTTAATATGCCTTGGCCGTCATACCCTATGATCTATAAAACCACCACTTCCCATGAAGAAGGGGTGGATCGTCATTGGTCAATTCTAACCAAAGAATTTATTGGTGATGAAAATGGTAACGTCAAAGAACTAGTGATTGCGGATATCGAGTGGTTGGAAGCTGCACCGGGTCAACGTCCTAACTTCAAAGAAATTGAAGGCAGTGTACGTGCCATCCCTTGTACTAAAGCCTTCCTGGCTATGGGCTTCTTACACCCTGAGCCAACAGGTGTATTAGCACAGCTTGAAATCGCGTTAGATGAGCGTGGTAATGTCCAAACCACTGACTTCCAGACAAGTCAGAAAGGGGTATTTGCTGCGGGTGATATGCGTACCGGACAGTCACTGATTGTGCGCTGTATTAACGAAGGTCGGGAAGCATCTCGTGCTATCGATGCCTACTTAATGGGCTCTTCAAATTTAGAGGCTATCGATCACTCATTGATGTTAGCGGACTAAAAGTTAACATTACAATCTGCTAGAAATAAACCCCCTCTCCGTTAAGGAGCTGGGGGTTTTTCATTCCATAAACAAAGAAAAAAAGGTAAAAAAACAGATGACATTAATCGATTTTGCAGCCTCACCGCTGTCGATTTTGCCAGCGCTGGTTGCATTGGGTTTAGCTATTATTACCCGTCGGGTATTGCTTTCGTTAGGTGTGGGTATCGTATTAGGCGCATTGCTGTTAGTGGACTTCTCTTTTGCAGAGGCTGCCGGCTATATTTTTAATACCCTCAAAGGGGTGGTGATTGAAGAGGGCGGCATCAACAGCTGGAATATGAGCATTGTTGCCTTTCTATTATTACTGGGCATGATGACGGCGTTATTGACCCTTTCAGGGGGGACGCGTGCTTTTGCTAATTGGGCTCTGGACCATATTAAAGATAAACGGGGCGCTGCATTTCTGGCCGCTTTTTTAGGGGTCTTTATCTTTATTGATGATTACTTTAACAGTCTGGCGGTAGGCTCTATTGCCCGCCCGGTAACAGACAGATTTAACGTATCACGTGCCAAGCTTGCTTATATCCTTGATTCCACTGCTGCGCCTATGTGTATACTGATGCCCGTTTCGAGCTGGGGAGCGTATATTATGACCATTATTGGCGGTATTTTAGTCAGTCATGGTATTGGCGATTATTCACCATTAGGCGCTTATATGCGCTTAATTCCTATGAACTTTTATGCCCTCTTTACCCTGTTAATGGTTTTTGCCGTGATCTGGTTCAGGCTCGATATTGGTTTGATGAAAACCCATGAAATAAGAGCTGAAAAAAATGGTGCAATAAAAGGCAGCGATCATCACGCGGTCAATCTGCATGATGAATATGGCATAGATGAAAGCGAAAAGGGCAAAGTTTCCGATCTGATTTTCCCGATTGTCACCTTGATCATCGCTACCCTGTTTTTTATGCTTTACACAGGTAATCAAGCGCTCAGCGCAAATTCATTACCTTTTTCTGTGCTGGGCGCATTTGAAAATACCGATGTGGGTAAATCCTTATGCTATGGCGCTCTGGTGGGCCTGCTTTTCTCCTTTGTGATTGTAATAAAACAAAAATTGGCCTTCTCTTTGATTGCCAGCGCATTATGGATTGGCGCGCGCTCTATGTTTGGTGCAATCATCATTCTGTTTTTTGCCTGGGCAATTGGCAGTGTGATTGGCGATATGAAAACAGGGGCTTATCTCTCATCATTAGTACAGGGTAGTATCAGTCTGCACTGGTTACCTGTGATTTTATTTATCCTGTCGGGTGCCATGGCTTTTGCAACGGGAACATCATGGGGCACATTTGGCATCATGTTACCCATTGCCGGGGATATGGCGGCGGCAACAGAAATAGCGCTGATGCTGCCTATGCTAAGCGCGGTACTGGCAGGATCTGTATTTGGCGATCACTGCTCGCCCATCTCAGATACCACCATTCTCTCCTCCACAGGCGCCCGTTGTCGCCATATTGACCACGTTGCCACCCAGCTGCCCTATGCTTTGCTGGTTGCAGCGATTTCCTCAGTAGGTTTTGTGGTGTTAGGCTTTAGCGCTTCACTGACAGCCTCTCTGCTGGCCTGCCTGGCGTTGTTTAGTGTCGTCATTGTGGTGATGAAAGTGTTCGCCAAAAGATAACCCGCTTTTGTCTTGTCTTAATAAAAAAACCAGCTTATTGCTGGTTTTTTTATCTGCAACAGAGGCACAAAGCGCATCTTCTTGGTAATTTCAATTTGCCTTGAGATAACGTAAACTACGCGCCTATTCTCAAGCCCTATTTTTGTCAGGTGAACCCATGATACGTTTAAACCAAGTTAAGCTTCCTCTTGATCATAGCGACGACGCACTGCACAGGTTTGTCTTAGATAAACTGTCGATTACCGCTGAGCAGTTAGTGGATATTCACCTCTTTAAACGCGGTTACGATGCGCGTAAACGTAACGTGATCACGCTGATTTATACGCTTGATGTGACCTTGCAGAACGTCGATGAAAGTGCGTTATTAAAACGTTTTGAGAAAGATCAAAATGTCCTGATTGCCCCCGATACGCAATATAAATATGTAACACAAGCGCCAGCTAATTTAACAGAGCGTCCAATCGTTATCGGTATGGGACCTTGTGGTCTGTTTACTGGGTTGATTCTGGCGCAGATGGGCTTTAAACCTATTATTTTAGAACGCGGAAAATCGGTACATGAGCGGGCCAAAGATACCTTTCGTTTCTGGCGTACCAGTGAACTCAATACGGAATCAAACGTCCAGTTTGGTGAAGGCGGCGCGGGTACCTTTTCCGATGGTAAATTATACAGTCAGGTCAAAGATCCCGGTTTTCTTGGCCTGAAAGTAAAACAGGAGTTTGTTGCCGCAGGCGCGCCGGCGGAGATTATCTATGTCAGTAAACCCCATATTGGGACTTATAAATTAGTCACTATGGTGGAGAAGATGCGCCGAAAAATCATCGAGTTGAGCGGTGAAATTCGCTTTGAAACAAGAGTGGAGGAGATCAATATTGAAGGCCAGGGTGAAAACCGGCAGGTAACAGGTGTCACCTTAAATGGCGGGGAAGTACTTAACTCACAACATGTCATATTAGCCATCGGCCACAGTGCGCGTGATACCGTACAAATGTTACATGACAAAGGGGTGCAGTTAGAAGCACAGTCTTTCTCGATTGGTTTTCGTATCGAGCATAAACAGGAGATGATCGATAAGTGCCGTTTTGGTATTAATGCCGGACATCCTATTTTAGGTGCGGCGGATTACAAACTGGTGCACCACTGCAAAAATGGCCGCAGTGTGTACAGCTTCTGTATGTGCCCGGGCGGTGTGGTGGTTGCAGCAACTTCAGAAGAGCATGCGGTTGTCACCAATGGTATGAGCCAATATTCACGCAGTGAGCGTAATGCCAACAGCGCTATTGTGGTTGGGGTTAGCCCCAGTGATTTTAATAATGATCCCCTGCAGGGGATAGCGCTACAGCGTAAACTGGAACGTAATGCCTATGTTATGGGCGGCAGTAATTATGATGCACCGGCACAGATGGTGGGCGACTTCTTAAATGCCGGTAAAGGTAAACCGTTTGAAAATGTCGAGCCTTCTTACAAACCTAATGTCAAAATGACGGACTTAACACCTGCTTTACCTGACTTTGCCATTGATGCTATTCGTGAAGCGATTCCGGCGTTTGCCAAGAAAATTCGCGGTTTTGACAGTAAAGATGCGCTGCTCACCGGTGTAGAAACACGCACCTCTTCACCTGTGCAAATTAAGCGCGGTGCAGATTTCCAAAGCCTCAATACCAAAGGGTTATATCCCGGTGGTGAAGGGGCCGGCTATGCGGGAGGGATTTTATCAGCAGGCATCGACGGCATTAAAATAGCCGAAGCGGTAGCGTTAGATATGGTTAAAAAATAACCGCTCATCAACGGTATTTTAGTTAAACATTTTTAGCAATAGGAACCGATATGAAAATAGTATTATTGGATGCATTGACCTTAGGGGACAGTGATCTGTCTATGTTAACTAAATTGGGTGAATTCACCGCTTATCCGGTCACCGCCAATGAACAGCGACTGGCCCATATTGCAGACTGTGACGTGATTATCACTAACAAGGTCATTGTCGATAAAGCCATTATTGATGCCAACCCGCAGCTGAAACTTATCTGTATTGCCGCAACGGGCACCAACAATGTGGATCTGCTTGCAGCCCAAGATGCCGGGGTGGCAGTTAAAAATGTCTGTGGTTATTCAACCGAGAGTGTTGCCCAGTCTACCTTTTCCATGCTCTTACAGTTGATTCATCACAGCCGCTATTACGACCATTACACTAGCAGCAAAGCCTGGTGCGATAGCCCGACCTTTACCCATATTGAGCAACCGTTTTTTGAAATAAAAGGAAAACGTTGGGGCATTATCGGCATGGGCGCTATCGGGCAAAGAGTGGCCGAGATTGCCGCTGTATTTGGCTGTGATCTTTGCTACTACTCCACCTCAGGAAAAAACAGTGCGCAGGCGATTAAGCAGGTTGATTTAGACACGCTGCTGTCAAGCTGCGACATTATCAGCATTCATGCGCCACTGAACGCGCAAACTGAAAACTTAATTGATGAAAGCGCATTAACCCGCCTGAAAAAAGGCGCGATCATGCTTAATTTAGGACGAGGCGGTATTATCGATGAGGCGGCGATGGCCAGGGCGATTGATGAGTACTGTATTTATCACGGCACCGATGTATTAGCCGTCGAGCCGATGCAGGCAAATCATCCCTATTTTTCCGTGCAGGCGCAATCGCGTTTACTGTTAACCCCCCATATCGCATGGGCAAGCGCACAGGCACGGGCAAGATTGGTGGATGAAATCATCAACAATATCCAATCGTTATAAAAGTAAAACTTCTCCGTCTGCATCTGCCTTAAAGCGGGTCATATTTGTGACTCGTAAGCCTTCGCTTGTGGCGTTTGGTTTAACTTTCATTGTTGGAGTTCCGCCCTGACGGCGTGTAGACGATGAGAAACCGAAACGCAGTTTCGCAGTTCGAGGGAGTCATGCTCTTTG
>Ga0075011_10000854_pt1 | contig 16282 bp, 16 predicted proteins | sample TARM_MetaG_T_14_FD_72354 | JGI IMG/M metagenome (GOLD analysis project Ga0075011, IMG submission 72354) | Freshwater microbial communities from Pennsylvania, USA, analyzing microbe dynamics in response to fracking - TARM_MetaG_T_14 | ecosystem: Environmental > Aquatic > Freshwater > River... | reverse complement strand
ACGCTTGCTGAGCCAGCGCAGCACTTGTACTTGCACTTTGGACGCCGGCTACCAACTGGGGCTGAAACTGGTTTGTCGCAAATAGTGCCAGCCTGTTCAGTTGCATCGGCTGGATTCCCAAGGCTCTCTCATGATCGATGATCGTGAACTGAACACCATTCCAAAGAACGTTGCCAGGATTGCGGTCGCCGTTCGCTACCAATTCGTCAAAAGAAATGGCTTGTCCCACCTGGGACCATGCAGAAAGAATGCATGCCAACGCCTGCATTTGCCGAGCGTCGGCGTGTGAACCGATTCGAAGTCTGCTGGACAGGCTGGGATATCCAACCTCGCGGGCACCGAACCAAAGTGTGTTATCGCGCGGATCAGTGACTACGACTGGCACCAACGTAGGAAGCCCCAAGGCATGGCCTAGCAACGCGCATAAGCACTCCGCAGCTATTTCACGATCCCCGGCCCTTTTGACTACACATCTCTGCGAAAGGCCAGCAATGAACACAATCGCATAGCTCGCACCAGTAATCCCTTCTCCCACAGGTATCAACGTGCTGGGAATCAAGATACCTTGTTCTATCTTCACCGATACCTCCTAAGCCGGTTCAATTCACCAATGCCAGCGCGAGCATGTTCATCAGCCCACCAGCTCCTCAAGCGTACTCACCACCTTGAATTGCACTAGCTCGAAGTTCTTGAAATGCCGCTGGCCGCATTCAATGCGCAGATCTTCAATCGGTCGCAGCAAATCAAGCTGCACATGGTCGCCGGAACCCGTCTTTTTAGTTTCGGCAACAAAGTAGAGCGTGGTGTCAGAACGGTAGGCCACAGCCCAATCGGGGTTGTACGGCCCGACAGGCGTTTCAATCTGGAACCAGCGCGGTAGCTTGATGTAGAGCAGCACGTCCGCGTTGTCCTCGCATGCTTGCGCAAAGCCGCGCTCCGGCCCTGAGTTCGAGTCGATGACAATGTGGGAGAACAGCGTCTTCTCCTGCTGCTCAACGGCGCGAACGTTGGACGCGAAGACCTCCATCAAGTCATCGCGCTCGAAACGGCGCATTTCGTAGACCGCATCATCCAGTTTCACGTATTTCACGCCACTTCCATCCGAGCCGTCGCCATAAACCAGAAACTCGCGCTTGACCGCATTGACGAGTTCAGAAGCGTGATCGATGAACGCCTGGGGATTGTTTACTGCGTCATTCAGGCGGCCCGATTCGAGCAGGATGCGCGCCACGGTGGACTTCGACAGCCCCGTCTTGGCTTGCACCTGGCCGACAAAATCCGGCATCACGTACTTGGCCTCCACAGTCTGCGTGCGGTACCCGGTTTGCTTGCCCACCACACCATCTGCCCCGATGGCAATCTCTGCACGGGTCAGCGCCACCTTGGGCCGCTCGATGGCAGGCATCTTCGACTTCATGCGACTGGCCGCCTTGGTAATTAGTTCGGCGGTCTGGTATGAGACACTGTAGCGAGTACGTTCCCGTATGCGCTCCCACAGTACGATGAACTGCGGATCGGTCTCATAGCCTTTCTTTAAGCGGACCGTAACCTTTTCGCGCTCGTTCTGAATCATCTCGCGCTTGAATCTGACACCCGCCTCAACCATCTCGGTTTGCAACTGATTGGCGAAGTCCTCGTAGCTCTCATTGGCGATCACGGTCAGCCGGTTGATCGCTGGATCACGCACACGCTCGCCATCCTGGTTCACCGCGAGGCGAAGACCGCGCCCGATCTCCTGACGCTTCTTGATCTCAGAACTGGACTCGGCCAAGGTGCAAATCTGGAACACGTTCGGGTTGTCCCAGCCTTCGCGCAAGGCGGAGTGGCTGAAGATGAAGGCCAACGGTTCGTCCAGGCCCAGCAGGCGCTCCTTGTCGCGCATGATCAGCTCGAAGGCCCCCGCCTCGGCATCGGCCTTTGTCTTTCCCGTCAGCGTTTCGAAAGGCGACACGGCGCGCTTGTCCTGCGAGAAGTAGCCGTTGTGCACTGCCGCCGCATCGGCAGTCATAACTCCCTCGAACTCCTCCTTGACTTGGTACTGCGCATAGATTTCCTCGAACCACTGAGCGAACTTGCCTTTGGATGTGCTGCCGTCCTCTCCATATACGCGATAGTTCGATACCCGGTCGATGAAGAATACCGACAGCACCTTGACGCCCATCGAGTGCAGCTTGCGCGCCTTCTCGAAATGGCGGCGTACCGTAGCCTCGATCTGCATACGTAGGATGGCATCGGTCAAAGCACCATGCGGACGACCCAGCGCCACGCGCACGTCGTTGGCGAAAGTGACGAAGCCCTCGCCCGCGTCGATTTCGTTGACGATGAACCCATCACGGTAGATTTCGCGCATATTGGAGACCTTCTCGGCGAACAGATCGTCACCGTTCTTCACCGTCACCGACTTCTTAGCCGGCCCGCCGGCTTGGTTCACCCAGATCGTGAGCTTGGCCGATACGCTGCGCTTTCCGGTCTTGAAGCCTTCCACCTCCACGTAAGCCTGGTTGGCATCCTTCAACTCGATCACCGAATCCACGCCGATCTGCTTAACCAGGCCAAGTTCGTATGCCCGCACCGGGTCAAGCGAATAAATCAGGTTGTAGGCGTTGCGGTGGGTAGCCGAATAGCGTAGCGCGCACAGCGGGTTGAGTCGCGCAATGGCCTGCTTGCGAATGTCAGTTTCCAGGTTCTGCGGCTCGTCCAAGATCACGATGGGTTGCGTGGCCTGGATGAACTCGATGGGCCTCATCCCCGTCTCGCGCACTTGGTTGATGACGTTGCCCTTGCTCTTCTTCTTGGCCTTGCCACCCTTGTCGTCATCGTCCACCTCGGTGGAGTCCTTGGCGAAGGCGTCGATGTTGATGACCAGGATCTGGATCGCGTCGGACAGGGCAAAGTTGCGAAGCTGGTTCACCTTGCCCGAGTCGTACACCATGAACTCAATCCGCTCATAATCGTAGAGCGTCTGGAAGTGTTGGCGCGTGAGCTTCAGGCTGGACAGCACGCCTTCACGGATCGCCACTGAAGGCACCACGATCACGAACTTCTTGAAGCCGTAGATCTTGGACAATTCATGGATGGTGCGCAGGTAAACGTAGGTCTTGCCAGTGCCCGTCTCCATCTCCACGGTGAAGTTGGGAAAGCCGCTCATAACCGTGCCATCTTCCAGCGCCATCGTCGCCAGTGCATCCGACGGTTCGATCCCGTTTTCCTTCTGCACGGCACGCAGGTTGGCCAACCACTGCGCATCGTCGATCACGCGTCGGTTAGCGATACCGGTTTCGGTCAGCGCCAGGCTAGAGAGGGCGTCGTCCCGCATGACTGACGTTTGGGATGCATCCGGCTGTCCGGCGAATAACGCCGTCACGGCGCGGATCGCATCGAGCTGGTAATCCTGATTGGCGTCAAATTGCAGTTTCATGGACTCGTCCTCACACGCAGGTGAAGCGGATGCCCGCGTCACGGCACTGCAAGTCCAAATTGGACTTGAGCATGTCCGAGTCGTTGAACACGCCGTCGATGGTGATGATCTCTCGCGGCTTCATCTCCACCAACGGCACAATCATCTCCTGGGTGAAGGAGTCCAGTACGAACAGCATCTGCCGTTCATGAATGGCAAAGACTTTTCCGCCAGCTACCTCCAGTGTTTCGATGGGCGTAGTCAGTTCCTGACCGAACTTCAGCAGCAACTCGTAAAGCATGTCTTCGACGGCCGCACCCTCCTTCTCCGTCTTCGTGAACATCTGCATCTGCTCGGCTAGTTGCTCGGCAGTATCGATGCCGTCGCCGCGCCATTGCTTGAAGTTGGAAGGAGCTAGTCGATACGACTTGAACCCTAGGTTCACCGGAGCCTGGGTGACGAGGTCGGAGCTTTTTTGAATTGCCTCAATGACTCGTCGAAAACGCTCGCGACTAAAGTCGGCGATGGTTTCAAATCCTGCACTCGCAGCAGCTGAGTCAACTGCGGTTGGCTCAGGTAACTGAATTAATACCAACCTCCTGTCCGAGACCTCCTCAAAGTTCAAGCGAAGTAGCGCATCCGCCGTTGTGGCTGAGCCGGCAAAAAAATCGAATACCAAATCGTCGGCTTCGGTCGCTATGCGCAGCACCTTGGAAATTAGACCCCGCGGTTTAGGATGATCAAAAAGACCACCGAGTCCAAGTTCACCAAGCTCAACTGTTCCTTGCTCACTAATGACTTCAGTTTCGTCCCAGAGCGACTTGGCCTTCGTTGTGCTCTTGCGCGACTTTTCGTAAACATTCCACTCACCATCACGCCGCTGCTTAGCCACAACTACAGCAAATTCGCTCGTCGTGTCTACAGATTGAATCTTTGCCCTGCTCCAGCGCCAGCACCCATCCTTGCCCTCGCTATTCCGAGGAAAAACCTCAATGCAGAACTGATCACTTCGCTCCAAAGATATCTTTGAATAGCCATTTGAATCGAGCTCTTCCGGGCAAACGTAGATCGGGAAGTACAAGTTCGCACGGTTATGCCGTCCGAATTTTGGATTCCTATTGCGAAGCTCCCAGAGATCGAACCGACCTTTTCGATCCTCAAATGGCAAGGCATCATCGACCTTCGGTAGTTCAAAGAGCGGGGCTTCCTCGCTCCGGCCATAGGCCAGCACATATTCATGTGTCTTAGCTATGTCCTTATACGTTTGCCCGCGCTTGTTCGACTGGACAATAATCTGAGAGATGAGATTTTCTTCCCCGAATACCTCATTCATCAAGCACCGCAAATTGTGCACCTCGTTGTCGTCGCAGGACACGAAGATCAACCCATCCTCGCGCAAAAGATTACGCGCGATGTAGAGACGAGGAAGCATCATCGACAGCCAATTGCTGTGATAGTGCCCGCTTTCCTTGCTGTTCTTGCGGAAATAGCCTTCGCGCATCAGCGTGCCGTCGTCGGCCAGGTCGTTGATGCGCCGCAAGTAGTCTTCCTTGCTTTCCTGGAAGCGGTCCGGGTAAATGAAACTATCCGAGCCGGTGTTGTAGGGCGGGTCGATATAGATCAGCTTGACCTTGCCGAAGTACGCCTTCTGCAACACCTTGAGCACTTCTAGGTTCTCGCCCTCGATGAACACATGCTGCGCATGATCGAAGTTCACCGACTTGTCGCGCTCGGGCCGCAGCGTCGCGGTGGTCGGCGTCTGCAATACTTTGTAGGCGTCGCTTTTGCCCGCCCAAGTTAGAGCGTATCTCTCGCCACCTTCGATGAAGGCGCTTGCACCCAGCGCCCGTTTGAGGGCAGCCAGATCGAGCTGACCTTCAGAAAACGCCTCTGGAATGAGTGCGGCCAGTTGAGCGCGGCGCTCGTCGGCCGGATCAGGTGATGCAGCCAGGTTGGTGTCGTTCTGCGAGTCGCTCATGTTCTGTCCTGTGTTTTCTCGGCTATCTGCGCGGCAATCCAGCGGTCCAATTCGCTGCGACGAAACCGCCAGGTGCCGCCCAGCTTGAATCCCGGTATCTCGCCCTGCTGGGCAAGCCGTACACGGTCTTCTTCCCTGCCTTGAGGTAGACCGCCACTTCATCCAGCGTGAGAATTTCGCTATCAGGTTGGTTCATGTCAGGCGGCTCGCTTGGTGTCTCGCGGCGAAGTTTTCCAAAGTTTAGCCAAGTTTACCATCTGATCCACCCAAATGAACCCCAGATCTCATGTGCGCGAAGCCATGGATTCGGCCGACGCCATGCGTTGCGGCAGGCTCGCGGCACCGGCTCGATGGCAAGGCCATGTGCTTTAGCCACCAGGTCGTAGATGGTTTACGCCAAGAAGGTGGTCGGCGTGTCTTTTTCCGGGGAAAACACGCAACGTAGTACCCTTTGGCCTTCACAGCCGTGCTCTCTGTGACCTCATCTGGATGAGACGGGCTAGGCAAATCAGCGTGAGGTGTGCGATGAGTAGGAAGGAAACCGAGGAAGCAATTGCAGATAGCCGCACTGGCCGCGTGTCGCGGGTTGGCTCGGTCGATAAGCTGCTGGCCGATCTGAACGCCGCCGACGACGGCACCACGCCCCCCACGATGGCTGAGCTGCTGGCCGCGTCCGATTATTCGCAGCCGCAGCCGCCCGAGGAACGCGAATGGGTAGATGCTTCCGCCGTAGGCCGTGAACTGACGCCGTTCGACCCGGCCGAGACGCTGACCACGGCCGAGGCGATCAGCGCCTTCCTGGCCGAAGCCGAGGCCACAGCCGACCCGGCCTATATCGAACACGCACAGGCCGTCGCAGCGCGGGCCAAGGCCATGCACGGCATCGAGTAGGAGAGCTGGCCAGCATCGCCATTCCTGGCGGTGCTGCAGTTCGACGCGCGCGACTTGGTGCGCTGGATCTCATCGCTAGAAACGACGATGCGAGATCCACGCCAAGGGAGAAGGTCAGAGCGGCCGTCATCGTCCGATCTGCTGATGTTTGAGCACACCGGCGCGCATCGCCGGCTTTGACGATGCCGGCCCGGAAACGACAAGGGCGGCTTGATTGCCGCCCTTGCATTGGTAAGAAGAATAAGAAGATTCTTATTCTTCTTACCGGCCGTGAGACTACGCGGTATGCAGGGATTGCCGTACCGCGTCCAGGGCCTCGCGGAAATCGTCCTGCGTCGCCCGCCCCGTCTCTGCCTGGTAGAACACGACCATGAAAGCATTTGCCACGGCCTCGGCGAGCGGGCCGAGCCGCCGCGCCGCGTCCTGGTCGAGCCAGTCGAGCGCGGCGAGCTGCACGGCTGCATGATGAACGGCCTGCGTTGCATTGGTAGGATTCAAGGTTGCCATGATTCACCTCTCTAACAGGTGGGTTTGTGGAAGTGTCGGCCGGCCCCACGCCGGCCGGCGCGCTTATCGGCTGCCGCTGCTGTAAAAGCCGGCGGCCTCGGCCAGCGGCGTACTTCTCGCGCTGCCGCCGCTGTAGTTGCTGGCGTTGCCGCTCACCTTGGCCGCCGGCCTGGCGGCCTCGATGGTGGCCGAGGCAGGCCGATTCACGAAGGCAGCGACTTCCGCCTCGCGACCGGCATCGGTCGATTGGTCGCCGACTGGCTCAAACTCCACCGCCTGCGCCTGGCTCTGCTCGGCAGCGGCAACGTCCAGGCAGTCGAAAAATCCTCTCGGCGTCATCGTCATACCTCCTTGTCGCGGTTGGCGAACGCGGCGACTTCATCATTAGGATCAGCAGCGGCCGAATCGGCCCCTGCCAGGCTGTTGCCGCCGAAGCTGGGTGCATCCTCGGCCGCCTGGTCTGTCTGGCTGCTCGCCCGGATCGCGGTGGCGATCTTCCCGCCGGTGGTGTCGGCGATGCATTCGGCGGCGGCGTCGCGGACGCTGGCCGCCTTAGCCTTCGCAACGTCGCCGATGCCTTGCGCCAGGTTCGCAGCCGTCGCAGCGAGAAGGCTTCCCGCACCTTGGCCGGCCTTCGTGCCTCCGGCGTCGCTGCCGCTGCTGGCTTTCGAGCCGCCGCTGCCGCCGCCCTTTGAGCTGGAGCCGGCTTTGTCGCCGCCCTTCGATTCGCCGCCGCTGCTGCCCGAGCTGCTGGAGCTTCCCGAGTTGTAGAAGCCAGCCGCCTGGCCGAGTGGCGTACTTGTTCCAGCACTGGAACCGCCGCCACCAACCCCCGCCGCCTGCGCGAACGAGCCAGCATCTGAATCACCGCCAGCACCACCACCAAGCATGGGCATTCCGCCCGACTCACCGCCGGCGCTGGATCCCGCTTTCTCGAAAGCTGCCTTGATCGCCGACATGCCGCCGGCGGCCGAGGCTGCACCGCCTATCGCGGCCGTACCAGCCACGCTTGCGGCTCCGGCGGCCATGCTCGCCGCGCCCATAGCCGCACCGATGGCGGCACCTGCACCGAAGTTGCCGATGCCACCAGCGCCACCGATACCTGAGCCGGTGATGATGCCGGCGACAAGCGGGGGCACACGATTGACTAGCATGAGCAACGCCACGCAGAAAACCAGCATCACGCCCAGCTCTTCAAAGTTCAGGGTGCCGGTGTTCATCCTGGCGTAGAAGCTGGAAAGCAAGTCGTTCCCGATGCCGACCAGGAGCACCATCGTCATGATCTGCACGGCCACGCCCAGCACGGTCTTGTAGTAGTTGATCGCCATGTCCGAAGTCCAGCGCGAGCCGCCGAAGCCGAGAAAGAAGATACCGGCGTACATCAACAGCCAGCCCGACACGAGCAACAGCAACATGTTGATGGCGACGACAGCAAGAAGGATCAGGATGCCGAGGCTCAATGCCACGCCGATGAAACTATCCACGGGGGACCAGATCGACGAGTTGCTGAACGCCTGCCTCAAGATCAAGAAGCCGATATCCACGATGCCCGACGGCGTCACCGACGCCACCCCGGACGCCTGCTCACCGATCCGGGCCAGGGACTGGATGATCGAGTTTGCGAAGGCCGGGCCGTTGCGCAACAGCCAGAGGAAGAAGCCGAAGAACAGGATGAACCTGATGAATTCGGCGAAGAACTCGCCAATATCGGCCTTGCGCAGCGCCATGAACCCGAACGTGAAAACCAGCGAGATCGTGCCCAGCGTCCAGAACAGGAACATCGCGGCATTCATCACCACCGTCTGCCAGGACGTCGCCCGCGCAGCGAACTCCGTCACCACCTGGTCAAGCATCCCCTGATTGGTGAGTTGAGCCGATGCGGCGGTGGAGTAAAGCGCGAGGGCGACGCCGATCAGCGCCGCCTTGTGCAGTGCTTTCATGGCTTCACCTCCTTCTGGTCTTTCGGGTCGGCCAGTTCGAGCCAGTTCATGGGCTTCTCGGTCGGCGCGATGCCGCCGGCGGCCGACGACCGGCGCGAGCACAGCCCGGCGAATTTCTCGCGCGTGGCCCTATCCTCGATCTTCTTGATCGCCTCAATCTGGCAATTGGTGTCATTGACCTCGGGCATGGGCGGGATGGCTGGCTTGTTGTCGCAACCAGCCACCAGCACCACCACGAGGCCGGCAAGCAGCATCGTTTTCTTCATGGTGCAGGGCCTCCGTCAGCGGGTCAGTTCGAGCCAGTTTCTTGGGTTGGCCGTGCGCTCGATCCTGGATTCCCTGGAAGCCGCGCCGGCCGCCTGCTGCTGCGCCTCCAGATCAGCTTGCGCCTGCATCCTGGCGGTCGCGGCGTTCTGCTGCGCGATCAGCAGTCCACGGATTTGCAGGAGCTGGTTTGCCTGATTGGCGGCGAGCTGATTGGCGAAGCCGATGGCTTGCATCTGGCCGGTGGCACCCTGCGCTGCCGACTGGAGACGTTCGAGTTGGCGAGCATCGACGGCAAGGTTGCGCTGCTGTTGCTCCAGTCCCTTGAAAAGCGCGTCGTTCGCCCTCTTCTGGCTCTCGCTCGCCAGACTGCGGTTTTGCTCCATCGCGGCGCGCTCGGCATCCGAGCACCCGGCGGCCGAAAAGCACGGCGAACTACGGTAATAGGCCACGTCCTGGAACTTGCCCAGGTACGCATCGACGCTGCCGAGCTGATTCCTGTAGTAGTCCAGCGTGTTGACGGCGTTCATCAGTCCATTGATCGTGGACTGCGCCTGATCCCAAATATAGGCCGCCGGGGCCATCGTGTTTTGCAGCATGTTCTCGTACTGCTGCAATTGGGTCTGGTACTGCTCAATTTGCTTGAGCGTCTGCGCCACCGACTCGATGGCCGTCATGACGTTCTGCACCAGGTTGCCGCCGTCGATGACGGGGATGCCGGCCTGCGCCGGGGTGGTGATGATGCTGCCGGCCAGGACGGCAGCGAGCGCGGTTTTAGCCGCTAAAAAACGGACGTGCTTCATGGTCGCAATCTCCATTCGATGAAAGAAAGGCAATGCCTTGACCAAGCTCGCGCTTGCCCACGGCAAGGTTTCATCGAAGAGCTACGCCACTAGCTAATCGGTATCGCCCTTGGCACTGAGGCCCGGACTTCGGTGATTCTGTTCTCGGCCCTTACGGGTGTCCCTGGCCCTATACATCCTCCCAAGGGTTGATGACAGTCACGCCAGCCGCTTCATAGGGCGATGTGTCGCGCGATGCCACGATGAAGCCCCGCGAGGCTGCAACGGCCGCGATGTAGCCGTCTGGCGTCGGGAAGCCGCGCCCGCCGTTCTTGGCCGTCACGGCCAGGTCGGCATAGTGGCGCGCTGCATCCGTATCGAACGGCAAGACCCGATCCTTGAACAGCTCCAGCAGCTCGGTCAGAGCGCGGTCGAGCATGTTCTTGCGCTTGCCCGCCGGCAGCGCCCGGATGCCAAACAGCAACTCGGCCAGCGTGACGCTGGACAGGTACAAGGTTTCCGCCGCTTGGTCGTTCAGCCAGGCCCTCACGGCCGCGTCCGGCTCCGGCTTCATCGCCTCTGAAACGACGTTGGTATCCAGGACGATCATTCAGTCGAAGCTCAACGGTTTGGCCGGCGTCTTGTCGCGCACGCTCTCGAACACGGCGAAATCCTCATTGGTCAGCCCGATCTTGCGGCCGATGGCGGCTAGGGCTTCACCCACACGCACGCGCTTCTCCGGCTTGACCACGGCCGCCAGAATCTCGCGCACCTCCGCTTCCGTGCTGCGGCCATGTTGGGCCGCCCGCACGCGCAAAGCGCGATGCACGTCATCCGGCACATTCCTCACAGTCAGAATTGCCATAATTCAAAACCTCTCATTTGCTTTCCATGACTGCAATCATAGAACTATGCAGTCACCCATGCAAGTATCAAACGCCGCGCCCCTTCCTACCCTGGCGTTTCGCCTTCTTGGCTTCCATCTGCGCCCGTAGCCGCGCCTCGCGCTTCTCCAGCTCAGACGGTGCCAACTTCTGCATCTTGGCCGCTGGCGGAGTCGGGATATGGGTGGCCTGAGTCGGCCGCTGGGCCCTACCCTCGATGTGCAGGCTGTCGAGCTGGCCGAGCGTGCGCAGGCCGTGCCGGCGATGTGGCGGCGGTTCCTGGCCGACTGCCGACACACTCGGCCGGCGCTTGACCTGTGCCTTGGTGACCTCGGCCTGCCGCCGGCTCTCCAGGGCCGGATCGGCGAACGTGATGGGAAGCTGAGCATCCACGGCCGCCCGGATCACGGCGGCCTTGAACGCCACGCTGCCGCTGACGGTGATGCGCCCGCCGTAGCGTTCCATCGCTAGGCGCAGCGCTGCCACGACGCCGGCGCGGTCGGCCTGGCTGGATACGGCCAAGCGCTCGCCGTCATCGCGCACGGCCGAGCTGCCGGCGCGGTAGATGATCGTGCCCTTCTTCGTGATGTTGTCGATCACCGGGGCATGGCCGGGCTTGGCGGGGCCGTTGCCCTGGATGGTGTTGCGTTTGAGGCCCTGGGCCGCCTCGCGGGCGCGCAGCGCATAGAGCGCCTGGCCGTCGCCGGCCTGGGCTTGGTGCTTGAGCCAGTCAGCCCAAGTGCGCCGGCTGTGCGCTTGGTAGATCGCCGTCCGCTCCTGGTCGTAGCGCTTGTGGATCGCCTCCAGATCGGTCCGCAGCGCGGCGCTGGCCTGGCTGTAAAGCAGCCGCTTGGTCAGCCGGCCATCTGTCAGGTGTTTGATCGCCGCCCGTCTGGTGGTCGCCGCCTTCTTGGCGTTCTCGACGGCCCGAACCTTCCGGCGCTTCGCCTCGGTCAGCGCGCCGGCCCTGGTGGCCGTGAGGTGCTGCTGTGCCTCCTTGTACCGGGCGTACAGCTCGACGGTGTTCACGCGCAAGCGGATCGGGTCTTTCTGGTACTGCCGCTTCGCTTTGGTTCGTGTCTGCCGTTCGGGCGCAGCCTCGAACGGGCCAAGCCGGGCCTCCAGCTTCGGCTTGGAAAGGTCGCGGGCAAGGGTGCTCGCCTTGACCATCGTTCCGTCCCCGGCCTCGATCACCAGGCCGTTCGCACGCTCGCGCAGTTCCAGGCCGTTATCGCGCATGACCTGGTGCAGCTCCTGCCAGGACTGCGCGCCCTTGATCTCGTCCAGGCATTCCCGCTTGATCCAGCCCACCAGGCTTTCCACGCCCGCGTGCCGCTCCATGTCGGCCGCCCTGCCCTCGGCACCGCGCTGGCGTGGTTCGTGGTTGTCCCGCTCCAGCCCGTAGTCGCGCTCCAGGGTCGTGCAAAGCTCCGCCAGCGCCCGATGCGAGTAGTACGGCTCGTGCATCGTGTTCCGGGTCGGGTGAATCTTGTTGATGGCGATGTGGATGTGCAGGTTGTCGGTGTCGTTGTGAACGGCACTGACGCGCTGGTGTTCGCCATAGCCCAGCCCGCCGCAGATTCGTTCCTCAATCGCCCGCAGGGTGTCGGCGCTGGGCTGCTCGCCGGCCCGGAAGCTGACGATCAGGTGATAGGTCTTGTCGCCCTTGGCCCGCGTGTTCGTGTGCTGGGTCGCCAGAACCTCGGTGATGGCGTCCTGCACGGACACGGCATCGCAGTTCGTGATCTGCACCTGGCCCAGCCGGTGATCCTTGCTCTGCGCGTCGGTAACGTAGTTCACCAGGCCGGCGAAGTCGGACTTGCCCAGCGAGCGCATGGGTACGTGCTTGGCGATCATCGGCCGGCCCCTGGCTTTTTAGCCGCTAAAAAGCTCAAGGCTCGGCCCTCGGCTGCACCACCGACTTCATGAGCCGGCTCATTTCGTCCTGGGTGGCTTCGATCCGGCCCAGCAGGGCAAGGATCGTGGCGTCACCGAAGCGGGCCGTGCGCGGGTCGTCGGTCAGCCATAGCTTGAGCAAGCCGCCCAGCCGGCCAAGGTCACCATTCACGCGCACCAGCTCGCGCACGTATTCGTAATCCATGACGCCCTTGATTTGGTAGCCCTGGCCCACGTCGCGCAGGTAGCGCGCCACGCTGACCCCGGCCCTCTTGGCGTTCGCCTCGATCAGTTCGCGCTCTTCAGGAAGGCAGTACACCTTGATGGGCGGGCTGCTCTTCCGCGTGACTCTCTTCTCGTCGTCCATTCGCTCTCCAGCCGGCGGTAGCCGGCAGCCTCGCAGAGCAGGATGCCCCGTTGAGCGCCCCCGGCGCGAATAAGGGGAAGTGAAGAAGGACAACCCGCTTGCGGGTGGGCCTACTTCACACATCCTGCCCGCAGTTCAGCCCCGAATCTCCCGCGTACGGAAGTTGGAAAAGACCGCTATTTCCCTGCAATCGCTCTGTAACCGACATGGAACCGGGAGAATCGGCCTAAATCGGGAAGAAATCGGGGTGAAATCGGGTTCCAGTAGTGGGGAAATAGCGTTCTTTCCTTGCGGTCTCCGTGTGCTATCCACCCACTGAATACAAGGCTTTCCACGCTCTTTCTGCCCAGTGCGCGGCTGACGCACGAGCCGCACAGCCAGTTCCCGTTCGATCTTTGTCGCCATGTCCGTAAACCTCCGTTATCAACTGAACTACTCCGAAGGTTACGGAGAGCCGGCCCGCACAACATTCCAATAATTGGCCGAAATGGTTGACATCGCGCCGATGACACAGGCACGCCTAGCGAAACAGGGATGACAGACCATTCGGCATGGAAAGTTGAACGCCAAGAGGGAGCGGCCGGAAGAATCCCCCGGCGCTCGGCCCCTCAAGTGTCAAAGAGCGGATTGCATCGTCAGAAGCGGCGATGCGAGATCGAGCACCGGGGTCCGTCATCGTCAGAACTGGCGATGGGGCCCCTCGGGGCATCGTCGGATGTGGCGATAGTCGACCGTGGCCCGGACATGACCAGCACCGCAGGAAATGGCGATGCTGCAGCTCGACGTGACGCGCGAAAGAAAGGCCGGCCCCCCGACGTGGCCGAGCATCGAATTGAACTGTTGTATGTTGTAGCGCGCTACAACATACAACACCTCCCTATTGACACTTGAGGGGCGCAGCGTTTTTAGCCGCTAAAAAGACTGACCGGAGCTGGCCACCCTTCTGGCGTACAACTCAACGGCCGAAGGCCGACCATCGGCAAGGGCTTGGCGTCGCCCTAAAGGGCGGCGGCAAGTGCCGCGCCTAGTGGATGATCTTGGAAGATCATGGACGGAATTTTCCAACTAGCCACAAACCCGCACCGTTGCTGTGTTTTCCGGTTTAAGGCGGGGAATGTTGCTACGGATGAACGGGAACATTGCTACGGAGCCGGGGGAACGTTACTACGGGCTTCGGCCTGCCAATTTCCCACTTCCCTGCCGCATACTCGCTGACCTTCCAGCCCACAGCAGTAAGCTCGACCAGAGCCTTGCGGGCCTTCTGGCGGCGCTTCTTCATGGCCTCGGCGTTCGCCTCGTCCGGCCAGACGTAGCCAGCAAGGGTATCGAGTTCCACGCGCCCGGCTTTGCCGGGGTCGATCCAGCCGCATAGCCGTTGGTGAATCAGGCGGGCCGGGTCGGTTTGCAGCGCCCGCACCTCGGCCATCTCGATGCGTGTATATGGGCGCCGCCCAAGAATCGCCTCTGCAATCTGAGGATTCAACGCGACAAACAGCCGTCCGTCATCCTCATCGAAGGCATAGCTCATCAGGTGAAAAGACCTTTGCCGGCTTCCCTTGGTGAGCACCACCGTCACGTTTGCCATGCGCAGCAAGCACGCCTTGATCGCCCGGATGTTGTCACCGCCATCGGTCAAGCCGATTTCGCCTAGCAGGCGGGTCACGCTCTCTCGCACGACCAGCGCATCCTGCCCCACCGCGTCGAACTTCGGCTCAAGGAATAGACGGAGTTGCTTCGGCAAGTCAGCTGTTGGCTCTGGCGTCAGGATGATGCCCTTCGGCCCTCCAAGAGCCACAAGACCTTGCAGCAGCCGCATGTCATCAGCGCCAAGAGGCTCGAAACCGACGAACCGCGCTTGTTCAGTCTCGGCGTAGTGATCAGTCACATCGAGCTTGAGCTTCTTCCGTTCACCGCGCTTGAGACTGCGGAACAAGCCGGGGACCAAGCAGTGCATTGGGTCGTGCCTGGCATGGGTGAGGTCAAAAGCCATCGCCTCGCCTCCGGTCATCGCGCCCCTTCTCATTCCTGCTGACCTCATGCAGCTCCACCGGCACCAGAACGCCGCCAGTCTGTCGCATGTACCAGCGATCAAGCGGCGTGGCGTCGTAGTTCTGCTTGCTGACGCCGAAACGCACGAAGTAGCTGCGGCGCTCATTGCCGATGGGCTGTCGGTCATGGGTGCGGTCGCTGAGGCGCTTTGCTTCGTCCTCGGTCATGCGGGCGACGTAACCGCACCACCTGGCGTTGTCGATCAGCGCGGACGCGCCACGTGCGGCCTGCTGCTGATCGGTCTGCCCTTCGCGGGCGCTTCCCTTGCTGACGTGGTGCAGGTAGAGCACGGATGCGCCCGTGGTCGCCGCAACGTGCTCCAGCACGGCCACGAGGTGGGCCATGTTGCCGTTGCTGTTCTCATCGAGGGCGTGAATACGGCTCAGGGTATCCAGCACGATCAGCCGCGCTCCGGCGCTGTACTCGATGACGCGGCGCAAGTGGGCATCGTCCATGATGTTCAGGCGCTTGCCCATGATCGACTCCAACGCGAGGTTCTCCGCGATGGCCTGGCGGGCGGCGTGTCCGAGGTGCTGGCCGATGGCGTGAATGCGCCGCACGAGCGCGGGCGGTGGGTCTTCCCCGGCCAGATAGACCACGCGCCCGGTGTGCGCGGGGGCAAGGCCCACAAGATCGCCGCCGGCAACACTGCATGCGATGCTCATGGCCGCCTCCAGCGCCCAGAAGCTCTTACCCGTGGCTCCTGGAGCAACGAGCGTACCGACGGTTCCCGCAAGGAAGCCCGGCCATATGAAATCCAGAACCGGCGGTTCGCACTCGAACGCCGCCAGGACATCAATCGCCACGACTCAGTTCCCCGTTCCGTACAGGGATTCGTCGCTCAGCACCTCGGCGATCTGCGAGGTTCGGAAGTAGACCCGCCGGCCGATCTTCAAGCGGGCCTTGTTGATCCGCTGCGTCCATTCGTTCGTCGCACGCAAGCTGATCCGCAACCCATCAGGCGAACGATCCAGGACAGTGGCGAGCTGCGCGATGCTCAGCAGCGGGCCGAAGCGTTGCAGCAGCGTGTCTTCCATCGTCATTGCGTAAACCTCCGTTATCAACTGAATTGCAACGAAGGTTACGCAGCGCCAGGCTTGATGGCAGCTTATTAGTTGGCAATAATGGTTGACATGGAAAACGAAGAGCACGCAAAGAAGCGCCTTGGTCGCTACTACATCCCCATCTGGGAAGGCTGCGCCCCCACCGTTTCTCAGTTATCCATTCCGCGAACGCGGCACCCGCGACGCATGAAACCGGTGTGTAATTGAGGGGCGGCGTCCGGCACAGAGGTCGGTTCGTACTTGGTGCTTCGAGCTCGTTTCTC
>Ga0075011_10000853_pt1 | contig 16283 bp, 33 predicted proteins | sample TARM_MetaG_T_14_FD_72354 | JGI IMG/M metagenome (GOLD analysis project Ga0075011, IMG submission 72354) | Freshwater microbial communities from Pennsylvania, USA, analyzing microbe dynamics in response to fracking - TARM_MetaG_T_14 | ecosystem: Environmental > Aquatic > Freshwater > River... | reverse complement strand
ATCTATGATAAAAAAGAAGGAAAAGTTATTCCATCTTTTGCATCAAATAGCTCAAAAGCAACGAAATCAACATCTAAAGTGAAAGAGTCTGGTTTGACCTATAAAGATGAAGCGGTTAAAATCAACACATATTACTATTACACAGATAACACTAAACTTAAAATACCGAAAGAAGTTTGGGGTGTAAGATTGTCCCTTGATGACGTTAAGACGCTACTGAGCGGTAAAGAACTCCCACCAAGAGAATTTACTTGGAAATCAGGGAAACGTTCCAAGGCAAAACTTTTCTTTGATAAATCAAAAGAAACTATTGGGTATAAATTCAATTAATAACCAACAAAAAACGCACAGTCGATAATGACCGTGCGTTTTTTATATTTTTTTTAATTCAAATCAGATGTAAGTGTGATGTACACATCTAAATCTTCAAGATAATGACTATCAATCAAAACCTCGTGTTCTATCTCTTTGAAGTCTCCCTTTGTAATGTGAATATTATCATGGTCAGAAATGTAATCTTTTCTAATCCATTTGATGTATGCATCATAATCGTTGTATTCTTTACTGGTGTAACCCTCATCAGACCAACGATTAATAATCTCTTTATCATGTAAATCTTGCAATACATCATCTTCAAATTTCTTAATTCTTTTATAGCTTACTGTCATTTTAAACTACCCCTTTTAACCAAATTCAACATATGATACAGTTCCAATATGTTCTTCCATTTTCTCAAATGCTTCAGTTCTTTCAAATAAATCACCAAAGTCAGCTTCAAAAAACAAACCATTGACTGAATCATAACGAGACCCTTTTTCTTCTTGATCATGGTAAGCGAAGTATATTGAAATATTTGTTTTGTCCTTAAACAATTCAAGTATTTCTGTAGCACAATGCTCAATGTCGTTGATGATTTCTTTAATCTCGTTATCGTCTTCAACTCCAGATTCATAGATAGCAATCTCAAGTTCATCTTCTGACAATCCCTCGAAATAGTAATATAAATCTCCTTCGGTAATGTTGTATTGAAATAACAGATTCATTAGTTTGTCGTAAGTGTTTTCTCCATCTCCATTGACTGAATAGTCTCTCACAACGTCCTTATTTACTGCGTAAGTGAAGCAAGCTGAGTAACCCATGCCCATAATAATCATTCTCCTTTTTTATTGTTTTAGTATTAAAACCAGTTTTAACGAAATTGAACAGCACCATCTTGCATAGCATAGTAAAAAGCTTTTTCCCATGCTTCATAAAGTTCAATCCAAATGTCACCATTATCTAATTTTCGAGAAAATCGATAGGCCGCATCTTTATTGTTCTTAAAATCTTCGTACAAGCGACGCGCTACAACTGGTCCAATTACTCCCTCGTTATCAGCGAAATTAATTAGCTCAGTGAATGTGTGTTTTTTATACGGAGTCTCAAGAATGAACGATGCATTCAATGAATCAGAAAACTCTTCAAGATTACGTCTCCAACGGTTGTAGCCACTATAACTACCCGCTCTGAAGTCGAAACTATCCTTCCATCGGTAAACCGTATCGGAATCAACCCCTTCACCTCTACCAGGGAATTCTTTTTCTGACCATTTCATCGATGTACCTGGTAACCATTCAGTTTCCCAGTTAACCACATCATTTCCACCATCAAGTTCTGGATTTTTAACAGGTTCTAAATTTTTGTAAGCTGTAATATCAAGACCCATAATAATCTCTCCTTTTTTATTGTTTTTCGCCTGATTTATTCGACTTGTTTTAACATAACTTTATGTTAGATCAAAATAGTCATAATCCACTTCAACCAGTTCAAAATAATCTAAAATATCAGATGTCGTTGCTTCTGGATAATTTGTTATGAAGTCCTTTATCGCAATTTCTAACTTATGAACATCTTCTTCTGATGTAGTTGCGATAATTTTTTCTCCATCTAACTCATCTAAAAAAAGTGTTCGTTTGTTTTCTTTCGTATCACTTTCATTTAATAAAGACACTTCAACTTCAAGATCTGCTTCGTTTCCGTATTCATCGATAAGTCTTGAAAATTCAGCACTCTTTGAAACCTCTTTGTATCCTTCTTCGTTAATAAGTTCTTCAATCTTTTCTCTAAACATTTTAACGGCTTCATCTTTTGAAGCGTATGATTCCACATAGAACTCTCTCTCTCCACTATCCAACTGATACAACTCTTTTAACACATAGATTTCTGTCTTTTTCATTTTCATTTCCCCTTTTTTTAAATTATTTTCCTTGTTGTTCTTCTTTTTCTTTAAAGTCTTCAATGTAGCAATCAAGAATCTCTCGATTAACTTCATATGACCCATCGAGATATTGAGGATCATCACCCAAAGGCATCTGATCAACATAGTTATGATCATCAAGAAGTTTTTCTAACTCCTCTAATGAATCAACTGTGATTGACACTTCATCAGCCACCTCATAAGTGACCGGTACCTTTACTTCAATTTTACCTGCTTCATTTCTGTACAATTCTAATGACATTTTTCATTTCCCCTTTCGAATATTGTTCTTTTATGAACATCCTTGATTTGTTCATGTTTTATAGTATGCAAAAAGATGTTGGCTCATAAATAAATATAAGTTATTACGTAAAAAAGAACCCTATTTTATTATGAATAAGGCTCTTTTTTTAACTATTTTGTTGTGTTAATGGTATCATCAACACCTACTACTGGTTTAAAATTTTCGCCTCTGTGTAGAAAGCAATCAATTCTTCTTTCAACTCTTCTTCTGTTTCAATATCACCATCATAGATCGGTTCTGAGAAAGAATATTCTTTCTTTGTTTTCTTGTCGAATGCGACCATTTCGTAAAAATCACCATTTGTTTCAAATGTAATAACAGAATCTTTTGTTATTAACGTAGCAACAATGTCACGAAAACCACCTAATTCGTCAATTGACTTGTTGAATTTTTCTGAACTAACCCCAATTACCAAATTATCATCTTTAACTGTTTCCATTTCAAATTCCTCCTTTTTAGCGTGTTAAAAGTAGCATTAACGCCTTTTTGTATTTCTGCTTTATTGTATGTATGGGGACCGATAACTATAAAAATAAACACCCTGATTTAATGTCAAGGTGTTTTTATTTTTTAGACAACATTTGTTTTATTTCTTTTACATGAGATTTTCTATTTTTTCGATTGTTAATATTAGACGATTTAAGAGTATTTATTATTATGTCTTTATCCCCATCTTTTACAACTTTCTTTTTGTGTTTTTTTATTTCATCCAATAATTCCGACATTTGAATGACTTTTGATTTTGTATTAATTTTCTTAAGTGTTGACTTGTCAGTAAAAACAACAATTGAATAATAAGGGATTTCTTTAAATTCAGGCAGTTTGTTCTTAATCGCTTTAATGTGTCCTTTGTTCTGCCAAACAGGATTATAAAATTTATATTTTTGTTTATATAAAACTTGAGTCCAATTCTTCGAATTACCATCTCCAAAAATCCATCCTTGATAATTTTTCGTTTCAATGACGAAAATACCATAATTAGAAATCACAACGTGATCTATCTGGCTTTTTTTTTCATTTACATCGAGCATTAAATTATTTAAAATATCATATTTTTCGTTGTCGAGATTTGACAATTCCTTTGATACTCGATACTCTCCTATCATCCCTTTAATTTTAGGTGAAAATACTTTATTAAGATGTTTGAAACTCCAATCTCCAATTATAAGCAAAATAAACATCATTAAATAATACCAATACTCAGACAATAATTCATAAATGATATTTTGATTCATAAAACATCTCTCCATTCATAAAATTTCATACATTGTATTCTATTCAACAGACTGTGCAAATATAAAAAAAACACCCTGATTTAACGTCAAGGTGTTTTACTTTATAAATACTTTTATTTAATTCTGTTAATTGCCTCTTCAATGGCTTCGTTAAAACCACAACCACCGTTGTAGTATCGAACCTCATATTCAATTTCGTTATTATTATTAATGTGCGCTCTGAAAATATCTCCATCTTGATCAACGATCTCTACTTCCGCTTGATAGACAACGCCTTTGTGAATGATCATCTTCCTGTCACTCTCATAACGAAGGTATTCCTCATAACTTTCATAGTAAGAAGGAAGTTCAGTGATATTCGATAGTCGTCTACACTGATCTTCTAACGTTTCCCCTTCAAGTTTTTTAATCGGTTTTAAAACACCTTTATAATGGACTTTTTTACTCATTTCATTATTCCTCCTGTTTTCTTAATCTCCACATTATTCCTAATTGAGTTGATTTTCTTTTTGACCTGCAATGTGTTCTTCTTTCTATCACGTTTTAGTAGCACTACATAGAAAATCGTATCCAGTTTAATATAGTGACACCCTTCATACCATTTTCTTTTTTGATGTATTCCGTTGCTTCTTTTACATGTTCGGGTCTTTTGATTTTTTTGCTCATTGTAAGAGTGGTAGATCCAAACCCTGAACCAGATTGATCTACAAAGCTGTAAACAACATGATAGTAATATGTTTTTTTAAACATCTATTAAACCCCTCTCAACTTCTACTTGTTTAATCAAGTTTCTCCATTCAGACTCTTTTACTGCAATAGCAATATCATCAGTACAATCATTTTCTTTTAAACTTATCGGATATAACGTAATGCCCGTGTCCACTTTAAAAATGACGAGCAAAGATAAATAAACATGCTCAATATCTTCCATTTTCTCTTCAGATGCTTGTTCAAGCGCGTTTTCATCATCTAAATAAAAGACAGAGAGTGATTCTTTAATATCACTTCTTAAAGAAGACGCTTTGTATTCTCCTCTAAGAAAAGCAGATACTTTTGACCCTGATATGTCAGATGATCGCGTTATCCAGTAGAGATGTTCTATCTCTGATTTCAACTCATCTATTGTTAACACGCTACGATTTAATAATGGTATTACTTTCTTTTTAAATCCATCTGATAAATCAAATATCTGTTCGTCATAAGTTTTACCATAACGATGTTCTCCGATTAATAAAAACGACTTATTGTGCCACTTTATTTTTCTCATTTAAATTTCCCCTTTCAAGGTGATTCAAAGTAGTATTTACGCTTTTTAAATTAAGTCTGTTTGACAAACGAAATACGCTCTGCATTAAAACCATTATCTTCAAATAATCTGAGTGCAGGTGTTGGCATGTAAATATCATCGAAATTAGCTTCGAAAAAGAGACCATCTACCATGTCATATCGAGACCCCTCATAGTCTGAATTATGATGAGATATCCAAATTTCAATATCCGTTTTTTCTAAGAATAAATTTTGGATTTCTTCTACATAGGTTAACAATGTCTCAGCAACCACTTCTGCATATTCAGTGACACTATCATAACCGCCCGAATCTGCAATCTTTTCAAGTAGAGAATCTTCATCTAATCCTTTTAAATAAAAATAAAACTCCTCTTCAGTAATATTGTTGTTAGACATGAACGCCATTAACTTGTCATAAACATTCTCCCCTTTATCGTTTACCGACAGCTTTCTTACCACTTCATTTTCAATCATGTACGTTGTTACACCTTGATATCCAAACATTTAACACATCTCCTTTTTTTATTGATGACTTAAAGTCATCGCCTTTTTTATATTACTAACTTATTGTATTCAGTTTTTGAGTTTAATATAAAAAAACACCTCGAATTGAAATCGAAGTGTTCTTTTTTTGCAATGTGCCACTATTCAATAATAATAATTTCAAAAGAAACACTTGGGTTTAAATTGAAATAAAAGCCATTTCTACGAATATCAAGCAACAAATACTCCAAATCTTTTCTGTCTTTTGGTTCATTGAAACGCATGAAATAATTCATCGTGTTTTCTAATTTAAGGTAATTAAAATTCTCTTGCCCTTCATCCTTGAAGAAAAAAATCTCCATTGGCTTTTCAATCACTACCTCAGTATCTAATATCTTTCTTTTCTCTGTATCTACCTTGAATGACCCACACCGGTTTGTTGAAGTTCCAAGTATAATACGTGCAATCATTTAAGTTCCCCTTTCGATTAATCGGATTTTTTATAATAGCTTAATTATGACGTTTTATTTCATTATCCAGTACATTTTTAAATACATCCTCCTTCTCTCTTTCTTTTCTCTTATCTTCTTGTTGTTTATATGAAGAAGATTTTATATGTTTGCATGGAACCTTACCAACAGGGGGTATATACATGTTATCAACTCCTTTTTCAAATTAAGATATTTTTTTGATCCTATCCTATTTATTTTATTCATGTTTATTTTATGCCTCTACTTTCGAAAATATAAAAAAAGACGCTGCTAAACGTCTTTGTCTTTGATTAAAACTTTATTTTATTGAGATTATTTTTTACTTCACTTATCAGCTTCATACCTTCTTCAAACATATCCCCTACAAGGGAATCTTTTTCTTTCATTTTTACCACTGACTGTTTAACTTTATTCTCCTGTTGGTTAACACTCATTTTATCTTCCGCCTTTTTTTCGTTTGTTTTAATGAAGACCTATGATTTTTTTAAAAAAACAAGGGCTGTTTTAAAGCCCTTCTAAATTATTTCCATTCGCTTTTCGGAATGGCCAACTTCAACGTATCTGAATCATCTTCAAAAACAAGGAATAATGTATAACTTGATATTTTATTGAACCGAATGACTAACTCGTTAACCATACGTTCCATTTCAGCCAGAACTTTTTTTACTTCATTTTGAATAAACTTTTTGGACATATCTGGATACATTGTTGTTAAAAATCCTGAAATATCTTTTTCGATATCACTTTGATCGTAAAGATCGTCTAAGTAAAGAATGAGATTCTTTGGTGTCGTATGACTATTTTTGATGAAATTAGCTAAATCTACTAATTCTTCAAGAATAAATTCATCTAAATAGACGTCACTATCAATTCTTTCTTTAAATCCTTCTGCAAATTCAACAGTCGCATCTTCAAAGTCATACATATCATCGTCTCTTCTTACCTCACCGATGATCAGTAAATCAGTTCCAAAGAAATCAATTTCTTTCATTAATGGAGTGGTGTCGTGATGTGAATGAACTTTCGCCCCACCATAGTTGATAATTTTTGATGATTGAGGATCGTCAATCAAAAGACTGTCTCTTGTTTCTCCAACAATTAAATGTTTATTATTCATGAATAAAATTCTCCTCTCAATGGAAACTTTTTTTTTATACCTTCTTATTATAACACCTTTATTGACAATTGTCAATAAAAAAGAACTTCTTTAGCAGAAGCTCCTCGAATTATTTCTTATAATACATCTATTTTCTTTAATTCTTTGTATTTTGACACATCTTCATCGTTTTTCACTTCTCTTAAAGACCAGGGTGCCATAGCAGTACCGGAAGAATAATGACCCTGTACGTACTTTATCTTGTACCCAAACTTATCATTGCACCATTCTTTCGCAAACAGACTATGGTGATAATCGGCTTGAACTTGTATGATGCCTTCTTTGTAATAGCATCGCCCTTCCGTTAAGTCTGGCTCATAAGATACGATAAATTTCTTTGTTCGCAATATTTCTCGATCATGATTATTCGCTTCTTTTTCATCAAGAAACACAGTCCCGTCATTCGAAACATAAACCTTTCTCATTTCTTCTTTCATGACTTCACTCCTCTTTATTTTAGTGAGATTTGATATTAAATCTATTTCTTTTCAACTTCGATGAAGTATGTTTTAATGTAGTTTTCTGGCTTTCCAAAGTTAAAATCTTCGACTTTTTCTTTAACAACAATTCCCTTTTTTCTTTTTATGACATCCACTACCTTTTCTTGAAAGTCGATCCCCTTGTTGAATTTATAAAAAGCTATCTCGTGTTTATTTTTTTTGAGTAGTCGTTCAAAAGAAAGGTCGGCAATACAATGATACCCCGAGTGATAATCATCATTAATCCAAGTGGCTATAATTAATGAGAAGGGTTCATTGGGCCAACGAATGATATAATCAATAATGCTTTCAGCAAACCACTGGATAGCCTGTTCTTCAGTAATACTATCTTTCATTTTTGTGTACTTACTTTCTTCTCTTTTTGATAAGTAATTCCCAATAGGTTTAACCAATTGGTACCACTTGGCTTTCAGTTCTCTTTTCTTTTTACTAATTAACATTCTTTGTTTGACATTCAATAAAAACCCTCCTCATTAAATCATTTACACAATTAATTCGACTTTTATTTAATGAGTCTCCTTGTATCGTTCTTTACCCGATCCATCACAATTGCTACATTTAGGACTTCCATCATTATCGTAATACCCACTTCCGTTACAAGCCATGCAAGTTCTCAATCGCCAACCTTTAATATACTTTTCATAATAATCTTTTCTCATCTTTTTTCTTTCGTGGAAAGTAGTCATTTCTTTATCTCTTTCCTAATCTTATCGATTGTTTCTTTATCCGATTCTTCTGTTAAATGTGTTGAATAGCTTGTTTTGGTATACGTCCGTTCTTTTTTAAACACTCTGAATGGTTTTGTGACTGTCAATTCTGATTCACCATATGAGATAGCCATCACTTGATACAAATGACCTTTGTATTCAAAAATAACTATTTCGCGGTAATAACCATTACTTTCACCATCACCTTTTTTATCCACCAGCAAAAAGTCTCCAACTCGCTGCCCCTTATCCGTCAACAAAACTATTTTTTTAAGTGTCTCTTTTTCGACATCAATGACATCATTTAAAATGAAGTTTTTACCCGTATAATCCACTTCAATTAATTCCATCGTCTTACCACCTTTCAAAGTTTCCAGTACGTATTTAAAGAGTTTTTATTTTTTTCGTATTTGATCGCATCTTTCTTATCAAGAAAAGTCGTTCCATCATTGGTAACGTAAGTTTTGTGCGCGAGATTAAATAATTTCATCGCCATCCTAACGCCAAAATAATCTCGTTTGGTCAAGAGATTCGACTGACATTTAGGGCAAGGCTTATTCACCCATTCACCGTATTCTTCAAATGCGACATCATCGTCTCGGTAATCACATAAGGGTTTGTCACACTTTATGCCGCTCACAATCATTTTAGGTTCTGATTTCATTATTTATCACCTCTCCTTTGATGGGCGTTTTTTATTATTCATTTAAAAGCCTACCTGTAAACAAACCCAATTCATCAAATTTAGGTTCCTTTAACTGGTCTTTAAACACATATGTGTTGTTTCTAACTTCTTGTAATTCAAATTCAATTAAGTCTCCCTCACCCATAAAACTATATGGGAAGAAACTATTAATATCTATTTTCCCGTTTTCCCTCAACTCTTCATTCAATTCTTCAACATTAGTCACACAAGGGTACAAATTGAAGCCTACCACGAAAATACGTCCACTAAGTGATTCTTTAAAAACAAACATAGGCATCAATTCAATCAGATTTGGATATCCATCTTCATCTGTGGTGCTTACATGAGTGATATTTGTATTTTCGATTTTCTCAACGAACAGCACTGATTTTTTCTTATACTTCTCACAAACAGTGCTAAACACTTCCCAATCAGATGTAAATATACCAAAACCCATAAGTCGATCAAGAAACGAACTGTATTCTTTTCTTTTTTTAACTTGTTTGTATTGAATATAAGACTTTTCTAATACCTGTTCAGCCTTTAATTTTGTTTGCCCTCTTGTCGTTTTTATTACTCCTTTTAAATCTAATTCATTAATTAACCCTTTATTAACCCACTCATGATAGTGAGAAAGCATATCTATTCTTGAACGACTCCCTTCATTACGATTAGCTAAAAGAGTTAGAACAGCAGCATGAATTTCGTCAATGTAATGATCAGGGTTCCTAAATTTATTATTTAAACAAGGGTGGTCTTCTTTTTGCTTGATAAAATCAGGTAGGTTATGAACAGCATCCGTAGTTGAAAGAACAATATCTTCATTTTTTCTGTTGGCTCTAATCTCGAAAAGAGCCACGCGTACAAGATCGAACGCAATCTCATCTAATTCATCGATGCTTAAGCTTTTTAAATGATCTAATAGCATCTTTTCACCTCTCTCGTTTTGTTTTGCTCAATAGTTCACTCAGTTTTTGCTCGTCAATGTAATCATAATAGCCATTAGTGTAATAACGCGATTAATTACAAATATCGTATCAAGTGTATTCTCCGATGTATGTTTTTTATGATATAGAATGATATTTAGCATATACCCTCTTGTAGCGGGAATGATAGTTATTATTTCGTTTCCCACAAATTATCAACCAATTCGGTTATTATGTCAGTTGCTAATTCAGTTATACTTATACCAGAAAAGTGAAAGGGAAGCCACATAATAAAAAGTAATATGAAAACGACCATGAACTGTATAGGGGTAATATAATTATTTTTATTTTTATTTTTATTTTCGTCCATTGTTAAACCTCCTATTCGGTGTGACACCAAGTAACGTTATGCTATCTAATCTTCTTCTTGCGGGAATTGAAAACGATAATCATTGACAGGTATTTCGATGTACAAGCCCTCGTCATCAATACCATAGCTATCTCCAAGATAAAAGAAATTGTAAGAGAACCCACCTATTGATTCTTTTAGCTTTTCCATACCCTCTATCACTTTTTTATATCGACCTGACGCGATTCTATAAGACTTTTCAAAATGGGCCGTTGCCTCTTCTTTTGCGGGAAAACAATTTCTGTTGGAACAAAACCGTTTACATTGAAATATAAATCAGCATCGTGATCTTGAATAAAGGTCATCAGTCTTTCTTTGTCTTTTTCAATATGACCATTCGCTTCAACTCTCACAAAACATCCCATTGGCGTTTCTTCCATTTCAAGTGATCGCCATTCTTCTATTTTTAAGCCGAAATCATCGAAATATTTTTCGAACATCTCTGACTTACTTAAAAGATAGGCATTGGATTCAGATATTGCTGTAGAAGCGTTTGTTGATTCACCAATAAGTAATTCTCCTTTTAGTACTAAATGTTCTGACATTATCAACACCTCTTTCTTTTATGTGTATTGATTAATTATATCACTCGGAATTAGAGCGTCTATTTCAGTTAATGCACGATTTAATTCTTCTTCGAGCTTCTTGATTTCTTCTTCAGCTTTTTCAGGGTTGACTCCTAAAGCTTTTAATTCATTTTCAGTTTCCTTTTTTTGTGTTTCAAGTCCTTCTAATTTTGTTTGTGCCTGAATACGTAAATGTTCACCTTTTTGAATTGCTTGTTCTAATTCTTCAATTTTTTGCTTGTGATAATCCATTAATACCATCCCTTTCATTGCTTGTTTATACTATATATTATAGCATTAAAATGGACAATTGTCAATAAAATGACCATTTGTTTTAACCTTTACACACAAAAAAAACACCTTGAGTCAACGTCAAAGTGTTTTTACAATTATTCAGTTTATTTCACCATCAACACATGATTGTCAATATCATGCGTTTTTAAAAACAAGGACAATAGATTAAAATCTTTTGATGACTTAACTTCTTCCCATTCCTCTGGGTATAAATCAGGATCATCAAAGATTGCTTCACACATTTTAATCGCCTTGTCGAAATCCAATGTACTCATTTTTATTTCAATGCCAATTACCATTATTCATCACCCCTCTTTATCTTTCACACTCATTATCAAATAGATAATCTTTTAGAGTGATGCATTTTAAATTATTATCCTGTTGTTGCATTTACTCCATCTCATCCAATTCTTGATCTTCATTCCAGGACATATCTTCTTCAAGTTCAATGATTTTATCTACTAATTGAACATTGCCTGTTTCTTCAGCCCATTCGAATAACTCCTCTAAGACCATCTGAGCGGGTTTCTGATTAACGTAGACAGAGATAACACCAATTAGTCCCTTCTTCCCTTTCATATCCTGAAGGGTCATATGGCCGTCTGTTCCTATTAATTTCTCCACCTGATCTGCCAGATGTAAAATAGCTGAAGCGGTTTTGTCCTTTTCTTTTTCCATTTTTATACCTCTCCTTTTTTTGTTGATTAATATATCAACACCTGTTTTTTTATTCCTATTATTTTACGGGATTTTCTCTTTTATTATCACTTAGTAGCATTAAATCATGAAGGAATGACTGAATTTTAGGTTTATTGAACTGATACAAGGTATCCGTTGACCAATAAGGCGCAACAATTGATATCTTATTCTCTGAAAGTTTTAATGTCCCATTATCATCGTATCTCCGATCATAATATTCATAGTAGTCAGATCCCAAGCTGTTTGCTTCTTTTGGCGTGATATTCGACCAAGACTCTTGTGCAACTTCATTTAAGTATGACTTGAACACTTTGAACTCCTCAGGAGAGAAGGTATAATCAAACCGTTCTTGTTTCTCTTTTTTTTCATCATGATGTTCAAAAATAATCGCTGATTTTCTACTTTTTACAACTAATCCATTCGTAAATGTTTTAGATTTCATTTCCTACCACATCCTTTTTTATTTATGTAAAGTGTTTTGGTACCGACATGAGTGTCGGCACCAAAAACATAAGCAATCAATCAATTAATTAATTAATGTGCTTTGAAATTGTAAAGAGGTTTCATAATTCGTTCAATCTCAACGGTCTCTCCAATGTATTTTAGAATTTCATCCATCGGTTTGTATGCCATTGGGCTTTCATCGATTGTTGATTCGTCAACAGATGATGTCCAGATACCTTTCATAGATTCTTTATACTCTTTGAAGTCTACCAATTCTTTTGCTTTTGAACGGGACAAGACTCTCCCAGCTCCATGCGGTGCAGAGTAATTCCAATCTGGATTCCCTTTCCCACGGGCGATAATACTACCGTCACGCATATTAATAGGAATAATTAATCGATGCCCTTCTTCTGCTGGGACAGCCCCTTTTCTCAAGATACGCTTTCTTGAATCGATGAAATTATGAATACTTGAAAACGAATCAACAGGTTCCCAGTTCATATGTTTCATGATATTCATTAGGATTTCTTCTCTATTCTGATCTGCATAAAATACGGCAATATCCATATCATTCAAGTAATCATCAAAAGAGTCTCCCTCTAAGTAAGCTAAATCTCTACTAAATTTAATGCTTGGAAGTTTTTTTAATTCAGACTGAATATCCTTTTCTCTTCCCTCTTTATTCAATCTTTCAATAAGTTGGCTTCGTACTCTTTGGTTTGATGACAGTTCTTTATAAGCACGTTTTTGATAATAGGTTGCGATATCTTTACCAAATCCTCTGGATCCACTGTGAACAACCAACGCTACGTGTTCATCGTCATATTCGTTCAATTCAATAAAATGATTCCCACCACCCAAGGTTCCAAGGGATAATATCGCTCGCTCTAAGTTAAAAGGCGCTTTTACGTCAATGAACGGCACTTTGATATTTCTACTGTTTATTTTTTCTACGGAATGAATATCTCGTCCGCTTGGAATGTGCTCTCTAATCACGCGGTCCAATTTTTCGAATGAAATATCTTTAGCACTCTTTTTAATAATTGCAACAGATAAACCACATCCAATATCTACACCGACCAAATTAGGAACAACGGTATCCAGGATTGTCATTGTTGTTCCAATTGTTGCGCCAGCACCTTTATGTGCATCAGGCATAATTCTTATTTTCGATCCAGCCATATGCGGTTCACTTAAAAAATTAACAATTTGATTCACTGCAGCGGGTTCTAAATAGTCAGTGAACACCTTTGCTCGACTATACTTTCCTTTTAATTCAAACATGTCATTTACCTCTCTCTCTCTTTTAGTTTTTCATAATAATCGGTTAACAGTTTGCTTTCTTCAATGTTTCGTTTTTCTGTTATGTTATATCGATAGAAAGAAATTAATCCTTCACTCCATTTGATTTCCATGTCAGAAAAAGAAAATGGTTCTTTCTTCAAGGCAACATACAAGATATCATCATTTTTTAATTCAACAAAGTATTCCATTTTTCTGTTTCCACGGTTATGTTTTATAATTCCATAGACACCATCTTCTTCAAACGATGATCGAATTTCCTCTTTAGAATCATAGACTTCACTAACTGCTCTCATGGGGATTGACAGCATAAACAAAAACATAAACAGACTTAGTAATCCAACAACCACAAAGGTAATATTGTCGCGCATTTTATCACTCATCTCATCACTCATTTCTTTCAGTTAATTGTAGGTATTAGTCATCAAGATGACAATTTCAATTCAATGTTTAACCCTAATTTTTCATTGAGAAAGTCAATAATGGTGACCAACTCATCTAAGATTCTTTTTTGTTCTTCTTTTTCCTCTTCCATCGTTAAGTCTTCTGGCATGTTCGAGTAAAACCGCTTCATTTCAAGAAAATCATAATGTAGATGATCTGACTTTCGCTTAACGATGTAATTAACGTTTGATCGAATGCGTCTTTTCATGTAAGGCAAGAAGAAGAATTTTTTAAGAAGTTTACTTCCTTTTTTCTCTATCTCATTTATTTCATCTAAGTGCTTTTGAATGTTGCTCATTCGATCATTAATAAAGGCATCATTCATAGAGTTTTTCTTTAGTGGTGTTGAAACTTCAACTTTATTACCTTTATTCCCTTGAAAATACCATCTATTTAAAGAAATTGTGTTATCACCTTTGTTTTTTAATTCCCACTTATTATCAACAGTAGTTAAACATAGTAGAGGTAGACTATTTCCCGCTTCTATTAAGTAATCCAATTTGAAATATTTTAAATTATGTTCTTTCTTTAGATATTCAACTACCGCGAACACCCAACCACTTGCGAACCGAACGTAAGGTGTCATCGCTCTCAAAGAATCGTTCTGTAATACATTAAAATAAGCTTCTTTTGGTGTTTTTGTTTCTTTGTAAAGAACAACTTTATTTTCTAATAGCTCTATTTCTTCCTCAATGTTATGTTTAATTTTTTCTATAGCATCTGTTGTCAACTTTTTTTCTTCTTTAGACTTTCGTGATTTAAGTTTATCAGTTTTTTCTTCGAACGCTTCGATTGACGCGTTGACCTCTTCAGAAACAGTGCTTTCCTTGTACGGAATCTTATCTAAAGCAGACTCTATTTCTTTCATTTTTTCTTCTAACTGTGTTTTTGTTAAGTGATCATTTTTCTCAGTCATAATGATTATCATTCCTTTCTTTTGTCTTTCAATGACTCATACTGTTTTGTTATGGAGTCATCTTCTTTAATATTTATTTCATCTGCAATAACATAATCAAACGTAGAGATCCCTAATTTTGTAACCTTGATGTTTGAAAATGAAAATTTCTTTTTTTCTAAAGAAACGTAAAAAATATCGCCATTTTTAAGTTCAACGAAAAGGCTCATTTCTTTTTCGTCCTTATCACTCTCTATAATTTTTTTTATGTTTTCTTCTCCATAATGTTTTTGAACAGTCATCTCTGCCTCTTCAGTTTTAATATCTGAATCAGGTGGAGAAGGTAAAAACATAAAAATAGATAATAAAAGTACTGAAACGTATTTCAAGATAATTTCTCCTTTCTTTCCTGAACTATTATTTTGATTAACAACTCTAATTATAACTTATATATTGACAATTGTCAATGTTTTTGATAAAATAGAGTCGAATAAGATAAAGAAGGTAGGTTTTACATTGGATGGTCAAATAACAGTGATTACAGGTGGTATGTTTTCGGGTAAAAGTGAGTATTTAATTGAGAAATGTAAAAAAATAGAGACCTACGGGAAGAAAAAAGTCAAGGTGTATAAACCATCGAATGACGACCGTTTTTCTGATCATGAAGTTGTTAGTCATATTGGTTATCGTTTTAAGGCGACAAACCTCCCCATCAAACTGAAGAAAAAAGACATAGAAGGTGTGTTAGAGGAAACGAAGGATATTGATGTTGTCGGATTCGATGAAGCTCAGTTTTTTAATCGGAACATCATGACGTTGGTTGATCTTTTAGCCCGAGAAGGTAAACAAGTTTTTGTTGCTGGACTTAACATGGATTACCGCGGGAGAGAATTTGGGTTTGTTGGTGGTCTGTTGGCAATGGCAGATGACATTGTTCGTCTTTATTCTTATTGTGCGGTTTGTGGAAGCGAAAAAGGGACGCATACTCAAAGACTTATCAATGGTAAACCAGATGACAAAGGATCTGAAACTATCATGATTGGCGATACCGAAGTTTATGAACCACGTTGTCGAAGTTGTTTCATTCCTCCACAATAATCAAACACAAAAGAAACGCTCAGTCCAAAATTGGGCCGAGCGTTTTTTCATTATCCTACTTGATTTTCTCTTTGTATGTTTTTACCACTTGATTGACTACTGCTTTGTCGATTTTATTATGA
>Ga0075011_10000852_pt1 | contig 16290 bp, 6 predicted proteins | sample TARM_MetaG_T_14_FD_72354 | JGI IMG/M metagenome (GOLD analysis project Ga0075011, IMG submission 72354) | Freshwater microbial communities from Pennsylvania, USA, analyzing microbe dynamics in response to fracking - TARM_MetaG_T_14 | ecosystem: Environmental > Aquatic > Freshwater > River... | reverse complement strand
GCGCAGCAGCAGCCTCAACCTCGTGCGCGGCGAAGACTCTTTGGTGAGCGCGCTCTGGGCCGGTCAGCCGCTGGTCTGGCAGCTCTACCCGCAAGACGACGGAGCGCACCACGCCAAGCTTGAAGCCTTTCTGGATTGGCTCGAGGCCCCGCCCTGCCTGCGCCAGTGGCACCGCGCTTGGAACGGCGTGCAACCGGCGGCTGCGGCGCTGCCGCCCCTGACGGCGCAGCGCCTGCATGCATGGGCCGGCTGCATGGCACAGGCGCGGCTGCGATTGCGCGCTCAAGCCGGGCTCGTTCCTCAGTTGCTGCGCAAGGCGTCGGCGCTGGCCCAAAGCCAGCGCGATGTTTGAAACGCGCCACATCAGCGTTGCCGAGCGAGTACGAAATAATAGTACGCTTCATACCCTGATCCGTTCCACAAACGCCCTTATGATCGTCCGGCATGCGACACCTACGACCAGTTTCGATCGCCTCATCCAGCGGTCGAAACCAAGTGAGGAGCTTTGAAGTGACAACGATTTCTTGTGTGGACTTGTTCTGCGGTGCGGGAGGCCTGACGCATGGCTTCGTCCTGGAGGGATTGCCCGTGGTCGCCGGTATCGATCTGGACCCGGCCTGCCGCTTTCCCTATGAAGCCAACAACCAGGCCCGATTCGTCGAGCGGGACATCAGCAAGGTCACCGCGCCGGAACTGAAAGCGCTGTTCGGTGACGCCGACCTCACGATTCTCGCGGGCTGCGCACCGTGCCAACCTTTCTCGACCTACGCACAGCGCTACGAACTGGACGGCAAGGATGGCAAGTGGGGCTTGCTGTATGAGTTCGCGCGTCTCGCCAAAGGCGCCAAGCCCGATGTCATCACGATGGAAAACGTCCCTACCGTCGCGAAGCACGAAGTGTTTCATGACTTTGTCGATACGCTGAAACGGCTCGGCTACAACGTTTGGTTTGATGTCGTGGACAGCTCCCGCTATGGCGTGCCGCAGATGCGGCGACGCATGGTGCTGCTGGCATCAAAACATGGTGACATCACGATGATCGAACCGACCCACGAAAAACCGAAGACGGTTCGTCAAGCCATTGGCCGCTTGCGCCCATTGAGTGCTGGTGAAGCGGCTCCGAGGGACAAATTGCACGTCACTTCGACGCTATCGGAAAAGAATCTCAAACGGATCAAGGTATCGAAACCCGGTGGCACCTGGCGCGATTGGCCGGATGATCTGGTCGCCGACTGTCACCGCGCCGAGAGCGGACGCACCTACCCGGGCGTCTACGGCCGCATGGAGTGGGACAAACCCGCCCCGACCATGACCACGCAATGCTACGGCTTTGGCAATGGCCGTTTCGGGCACCCGGAACAGGATCGAGCCATTTCATTGCGGGAAGCAGCGATCCTCCAGAGCTTCCCGCGCGACTATGCCTTCGTGCCGGAGGACGGTGAAGTGAGCTTCAAGGCTCTCGGCCGACTCATCGGCAACGCGGTTCCCGTCGATCTCGGTCGTGCCATCGCGCGCAGCATCAACACGCATATCGCATCGGTCAAGGCCCGATGACGAGCTGACGAGGGCTTCCGATGTCGCGCATTCAGCCCTCGTCCCCCGAGACCAGTCGCCGCATGGCGAAGGTTCGGCAGAAAGGGACTGATGCCGAAATCGCACTACGAAGTGCGCTCTACCGGAGGGGCCTGCGCTACCGGATCGACTACGAGGTCCTGAAGAAGCCTCGCCGCGTGGCAGATGTGGTATTTCCGGGGTTGAAGATCGCCGTCTTCGTCGATGGGTGCTTCTGGCACGGATGCCCCGAGCATGCCACTTGGCCGAAACAGAACGCAGCGTTCTGGCGGCAGAAGATCGAGGCGAATCGCCTCAGGGACACCGACACGAATTCGAGGCTTCTCGAAAGCGGTTGGACGGTACTGCGATTCTGGGAGCACGAGTCGCCGATCGAAGCCACAGAAACCGTCGCACAGACGGTCGCCATGGCGAAAGCGAAGCGCTGCACATCGCCTGCTGGCGCACATAAGAAGAACTGAACAGGAAGATGGCAGACCGCATGGAAATCTCGAACGATCAGAAGCACCAGACCTACCGTGCTCGTCCAGAGCCCGGCCAATTGGTCGAGGTTCGTCGGCGCCAGTGGGTCGTGGCGGATGTCGCGTCCTCGAAATTGGAATCGGGTTCGGCGTCGCAGAACTGCGCGACGCTTTCATCGATCGACGAGGACGGACTCGGCGAGGAGTTGGAAGTCATCTGGGAGATCGAACCCGGCGCACAAGTCATCGAGCGTGCGGGCCTGCCTTCCATCACTGGGCAGGACGATTCCGACACACTCGAAGCTTTCCTCGATGCCGTCCGTTGGGGTGCTGCCACCAATGCCGACAGGGGATTTCTGCAGGCGCCGTTCCGTAGCGGCGTCAGCATCGAGGACTTTCAGCTCGATCCTTTGGTGCGCGCCATCGACATGGCGCGCGTCAACCTGCTCATCGCCGACGACGTCGGCTTGGGCAAGACCATCGAGGCGGGGCTGGTGATCCAGGAGATGCTGCTCCGGCACCGTGCCCGCACCGTCTTGATCATCTGTCCTGCATCCCTTCAGGAGAAATGGCGCATCGAGATGCTGGAGAAATTCGGCCTCGACTTCCGCGTGGTCGACACTGCCTACATCAAGCAATTGCGGCGCGAACGCGGCATCCACGCCAATCCGTGGACATCTCATCCGCGCCTCATCGCATCGATGGACTGGGTCAAGAGTGGCGAGGGGCTGCGCGCGATGCGCGACGTTCTTCCGCCCCATGCAGGTCATCCGCGCAAGTTCGATCTCCTGGTCGTCGACGAAGCGCACAACATCGCCCCAGCCGCCGGCGCGCATTACGCGCTGGAGAGCCAACGCACGCGTTTTGTTCGTGCAATCAGCCCGCACTTTCAGCATCGGCTGTTCCTGACGGCGACACCGCACAACGGCTACACCGAGTCATTCACCTCGCTGCTGGAGCTGCTAGACGATCAACGCTTCGCCCGGAACATCCTCCCCGACGAGAAGCAGCTGAGCCAGGTGATGATTCGTCGCCTGAAGAGCGATCTCGTCGATGCTGACGGCAAGCCCCTGTATGCCCAGCGAAAGCTCCAGGCGCTGGCGGTCCCATACACGGACGAGGAACGGGAGATCCACCAAAAGCTGAACGATTACTGTGCCAGCCGCGAAAAAGACGCGGAGAAGACCGGCAGCACATTCGGCACTTCGTTCGTCAATCAACTGCTCAAGAAGCGCCTCTTCTCGTCGCCCGCCGCGTTCGCTTCCACGCTCGAGAAGCACGTCGCCTCGCTGTCGAATGGCGCCAAGCCCAAGGGTCGAGATGCCATGGCCGAGCGCATCCTGCGCAAAGCCATCCTGAAAGCAGACGAGGATTACGCCAACGACCAGGAAGTCGAGAATGCTCAATCGGAGGCCGTCGAGGAGGCATCACGCCGTTCCCAACCGCTGACGCAAGAGCAACAACGGATGCTGGCCGACTTGAGGCAATGGGCGCAGCGCGCCAAGAACCAGACCGACTCCAAGGCCAGAGCCATCCTCGATTGGCTCTCAGCCAATCTGAAACCGGGAGGTCAGTGGAACGATCGCCGCGTGATCCTGTTCACCGAATACCGCACCACCCACCAGTGGATGCACGAGATCCTCGCCAGCCATGGTTTTGGTGGCGAACGACTCGGTCTGCTCCACGGAGGACTCACTCAGGATGAGCGTGAGCCCATCAAGGCAGCCTTCCAGGCATCTCCCAAGGATTCCCCCGTCCGCATCCTGCTCGCCACGGATGCGGCCTCCGAAGGTATCGACCTGCAGAACCACTGCAATTGCCTCATCCACCTGGAGATCCCCTACAACCCCAACGTGATGGAGCAGCGCAACGGGCGTATCGACCGTCACGGACAACGCGAGAAAGAGGTGCTGATCTGGCACCCCGTCGACGGCGGTGACAAAAGCCATGCATCGATCGGTGGCCATGGTGACGACATTCTGCGTGCGCTGCGCAAACTGGAGTCGATGCGCGCCGACATGGGCAGCGTCAATCCGGTCATCGCGCCCCAGATGTCCGGGCTCATCGAAGGCTCGCTGAAGGATCTGGACACCCGCCTCGCGGAGGCCAAGATTGCCAAGGCCAGGCGCTTCGTGCGCGCCGAACGCGAGCTGAAAGAGCGCGTCGCCAAGCTCCATGAACGACTCCTCGCCACCCAGCAGGATTTTCACCTCACGCCCGATCACATCCAGATGGCGGTGAAGACTGGTCTCGCGCTAGCGGGCCGCCCCCCGTTGGAACCCGTCGCCCTCGCAGATGCACCCCAAGGCAGCGCATTCAGGATGCCACCCCTCTCGGGATCATGGGCGCGCTGTCTGGAGGGCCTGCGTCACCCGCATACCCAGCAGATACGCCCCATCACCTTCGACCACGCTGTGGCCAAGGGGCGAGACGATGTCGTGTTGGTCCACCTGAATCATCGACTGGTGCAGATGTGCCTGCGGCTGTTGCGCGCCGAGGTCTGGGCGCAGGATGACGTGAAGAAACTCCATCGCGTCACCGTGCGCACATTGCCGGATGGCAGCATCGAGGGTCCGGCTGTGGTCGTCATCTCGCGGCTGGTCATCACCGGTGGCAACCACCATCGCCTTCACGAGGAACTGACCGTCTCCGGCGGCTATCTGCGCGATCAGTCTTTCCGCCGCGAAGAGGGCGTCACGCGTGTCCAGCAGTGGCTGGACGAGGCGCAGCCCATCACGGCGAACGATTCGCTGTTCGATGCCCTTCGGGTGCGCTTCGATCGCACTCGACCCGCCATCCTGCAGGCAGTCGACGCCCGCTCGAAGGATCGACTCAAGTTCCTGGCCAACACACTGCAGACCCGCAAGCAACGAGAGTTGGACGACATCGGTGCCGTGCTGGACGAGCTCGAGAAGGCGATCCAGAGTGAACTGAAAAAGGACCAGCAGCCCGAGCAGATGTCGCTGTTCACCGAGGACGAGCGCACCCAGCTCAGGCGCGATACCGCAGCGCTGGAGGCGCGCCTCGCGCGCATCCCGGCCGAGCGCATCCATGAGGTCCAGGCCATCGAAACCCGCTATGCCAAGCTCGATGATCGAACCTTCCCGGTCGCCGTCGTCTTCCTGCTTCCCGAATCAGCCATGAAAGGGGGTGCGGCATGAGCAATCACGACCTGCACCACGACTGGCTGGCGCTGATCGAGATCTCCGGCCCGTTCCTCGCCGTTCCCGTTCTCAAGGAGGCCTTTCCCCAAGGCCTGGAAGAGCTCGACGGAATCAAGCGCAAGCGGTTGCGTCAGGCCTACGAGGAATGGCGCGAGGCACTGGAGACGGACGACCCGCAGTTCGACGAATTGCACGCCGCCTGGATCGATGAGGTGCTGGCGCGTGGCCTGGAACTCGATGAGGATGGCAAAGCCGACGTCCTGAAGCGCGCCGACTGGTGCGCGGCCAACCTGAGTGCCGCCCTGCCAGAGCATGGCGTCATGCTGGCCCCAGACCTCGCGGTGATCGATGAGCAGCGTGGCAATAAGCCGCTGATGCTCATCCACACCTACAGTCAGGACGTCGACCTCGATGCCACCCTGAAGCTGGACGGATGGGCTGCCACTCCGGCCGATCGCATGGTTCAGTTGTGCCGCGCCACAGGCTGCCGCCTCGGGCTAATGACCAATGGCGAGCGCTGGATGCTGGTCGACGCCCCAGTGGGCGCCGTCACCACCTTCGCCAGCTGGTACGCCCGCATCTGGAGTCAGGAGTCCATCACCCTGCAAGCCTTCGTGCATCTGCTGGGCATTCGTCGCTTCTTCGTCGATGAAGCCGAGCAACTGCCGGCACTGTTCGACCGCTCGTTGAAGTATCAGGACGAAGTCACCGATGCCCTTGGGGAGCAGGTGCGGCGCGCCGTGGAAGTGCTGATCCAGGCGCTCGACAAGGCCGACCAGGACCGCGACCGCGCGTTGCTGCGCGACGTGAAGGAGCCGGAACTCTACGAAGCCGCGCTGACGGTGATGATGCGTCTGGTATTCCTGCTCTCCGCCGAGGAGCGTGGCTTGCTGCTGCTGGGCGACGAGCGTTACGAGGCCAACTACGCGCTCTCGACCTTGCGCATGCAATTGCGCAAGGAATCCGAGGAGATCCTCGAACGCCGCTGGGATGCCTGGTCGCGCCTGCTGGCCATCTTCCGCGCCGTATTTGGTGGCATCGAGCATGAGAACCTGCGTCTGCCCGCACTGGGTGGCTCGCTGTTCGACCCGGATCGCTTTCCTTTCCTCGAGGGCCGCGCCAAGGGCTCCGACTGGCGCACTGACATCGCCAAGCCGCTGCCGATCGACAACCGCACCGTGCTGCTGTTGCTCGAGGCCATTCAGCAATTCCAGGGCCGAACACTGTCCTACCGCGCACTGGACGTCGAACAGATCGGCTACGTCTATGAGGGCTTGCTGGAGCGTACCGTCAAGCGAACCGCCGAGGTCACGCTGGAACTGGATGGCACCAAGAACGCCAAAGCCCCCTGGGTCAAGTTGGCCGAACTGGAATCCGCCCGCCTCGAAGGCGCCGAATGCCTTGCCCAACTGCTCCAGGAGCGTTCCGGCAGTTCCGCCAGCCGTGTACGCAACGATCTGGCCAAGCCAGTCGACGACACACTTGCCGACCGTCTGCTGGCCGCCTGCCATGGGGATACCAGCCTTCGTAACCGCATCAAGCCCTTTGCCCATCTGGTACGCATCGATCCATGGGGTTATCCGCTGGTCTATCCCGCCGGGGCGTTCATCGTCACCACCGGCTCCGACCGGCGCGAGACCGGCACCCACTACACGCCGAAATCGCTCACCGAGGCCATCGTCACCGAGACCCTGACGCCGATCGCCTACGTGGGACCGGCAGAAGGCACCCCGCGTGAGCAGTGGGTGTTGAAGTCGCCCGCCGAACTGCTGGACCTGAAGATCTGCGACCCGGCCATGGGGTCAGGGGCGTTCCTGGTGCAGGCCTGCCGCTGGCTGGCTGATCGCCTGGTCGAGGCCTGGTCACAGGCCGAAGGCAGTGGAAAGACAGTGAGCGTGGATGGCGAGGTGCTGGATGCGCCCGACACCAAGGAGCCTCTGCCTCGCGACACCGAGGCCCGCACCGTGATCGCCCGCCGTCTCATCGCCGAGCGCTGCCTCTACGGCGTGGACCTGAATCCCCTGGCGGTCGAACTCGCCAAGCTCTCCATCTGGCTGGTGACGCTGGCCAAGGGACGCCCCTTTGGCTTCCTCGACCACAACCTGCGCTGTGGCGATAGCCTGCTAGGCATCCATCGTCTGGATCAGCTCACCGAGCTCTCGATGGTGCCGACCGGGAAAGGCCAGCAACGCTTGTTCGGGCAGAACATCGAGCAGGCGGTTCGCGAGGCGATCGAGTTGCGGCAACAGTTGCGTGCGATGCCAATACGCGACATTCATGACGTCGAAGCAATGGCACGACTGGATGCCGATGCACGCGAAAAGCTCGAGGTGCCGGAGCGTATCGCCGATGCGTTCGTCGCCGAGGTCCTTTCCTCGGGAGGGAATGCGAACGCTCTGTCCAGTGCCGTCGGCGCGCTCGCGATTCAAGCCGGGCAGGCCGTCGAAGGTAAGCGCGACGCGATAGAAGCCATGATTCGGCGAGCACGCGACGCATTGAGTGCCGATCTCCCGCATGAAAAGACAAGACGTTTGCCGTTCCATTGGCCGCTGGAATTTCCCGAGGCCTTTGCCAGATCGCCCTCCGGATTCGATGCACTCGTCGGTAACCCACCGTTCCTGGGTAATCGTCTCTGGAAAGGCGCCATGGGTGACAAGCTGCAGTGGCAGTGCGAGATGGTGCTGGGTACATCTCCGGGCAAAATCGACTTATGCGTTGTCTTCCATCGTCGCGCCGTCGACCTGCTGCGAACCGATGGTTGTTATGGGCTGCTCGCAACCAGCAACATCGCCGAGGGCAGTGCCATCGAGGTCGGCCTCGGCGTGGTTGTTCAGAACGGCACGATCCATTTCGCCAAGAAAGGCATGCCTTGGCCCGGCACGGCAGCCGTAGTGGTTGCCATCGTCGGTTTCATCAAGGGCGAATGGCAGGCTGAATGCGATGCCGATGGCCGGAAGTGTGCTCGCATCGGACCGAGGTTGGAGCCAGAAGCGTCGGACGTCTGGGTGCCTGAAACCTTGCCTGATGCGCCCTTCACGTTTGCAGGGGTCGACAACAGCAAAGGTCTCGCCTTTGTCATCACGCCGGACAGCCCATGGTACGAGCGGCTCCAGAATGAGCCGGACAGCCTGCTCCGTCCTTACATCACTGGTGACGACATCACGAGCTCGGCGCTCAATCGCATCGGTCGATGGGCGTTGGATATCGGTGATCGCAGTTTGAACGAGATCGCCAGATGCTGGCCGATCGCCCACCGCTTCATCGTCGAAGAAGTGCAGCCGACTCGCACGGTCGCCGCTCTCAAGAGCTACAAGGGGTTGATCGATCGTTGGTGGCAGTTCTGGAACCACCGCGCCGACCTGATGCGACGCATACGGCAGCGCGAAACGTTCATCGGCTACTCCAAGAACACAAAGTACCCGGTGGGCATGCTCGCTCCGTCCGATTGGATCTACACCAACAAGGTACTTCTGATCGGAATGGAGAGGGATGACCTCTACGCCATCTCGCTGAGCACAGGGTTCCGTGCGTGGCTAGAACGATTCAGTGGCGGGAATCTCGGCGAGACGCTGTCGCTTTCAATCAGCGAGTCGGTCGCCAAGTACCCAGTTCCGAGAAGTGAAGTCTCACGAGCGGGCATCGATGCGGCAAAGCGTTTCAACGACTTGGCGGTTGCATTTGGCGCGGCGCACGAATGCGGGTTGACCGACGTCATGAATGCCATTCATAAACCGAGCGTAGAGGATGCAACGATCGTCGAACTGCGTCAGTTGGTGGCTGCCATCGACACGGAGGTGGCGGCGGCCTATGGGTGGGATGAGCTCGAGATCGTCTACGACTTCCGTGAGATCAATGGAGGCTCCGCCAATGACCCTTGGCGATGGTCACTGTCGGAAGGCGTCACCGCCGACCTCCTTGGACGGCTGACCGCACTCAATCGCGAACGCTTCGAAGCAGCTGCGAGTAGCAGCACCGGTGCGTCCACAGCAACAAAGTCAAAACGCGGACGCCGACCGAAGGCGGGCTCTCTCGCCATCCTCGACGGGCTATTCGATGAGGGAGAGTCGTGAACGATACATACAGAATGACGGTCGATCTGAACGTGCTCGATCATCTCGGGATCAACCTGTACAGCAACATCGCCGCCGTTCTGACCGAGGCTGTCGCTAACGCCTGGGATGCCGATGCCGAGACCGTCGACATCAAAATCGATCCGGATGGCAACTGGATCGAGATCGTCGATGACGGCATCGGCATGTCTGTCGACGATATGAACAGCAAGTATCTGCGAGTCGGTTACCGGCGGCGGGATGAAGATGTCGAGCACGGCAAGACGACCGCCAAAGGCCGACCGGTGATGGGCCGTAAAGGGCTTGGCAAACTCTCGCTCTTCTCGATTGCCAACGTCATCGAAGTCGAATCGGCCAGGGATGGAGCGGCTCATGGCCTTCGCATGACCGTGGCGGGCATCCACGAATCGGTTCAAAAAAAGGAGCCGTTCTATAGCCCCGAGTCCTTGCCTACGGAACAGATCACCGTCGTCGAGGGCACACGTATCGTTCTGCGCGACATCAAGCGCCAGCGGCTCGGTCGTGGCGCGCTGGCGTTGCGCAAGCGCTTGGCTCGCCGCTTCTCTGTAATCGGAGAGGCCCATGGATTCAAGATCGATCTCGACGGCCAGCCCATCACGCCCTCCGATCGTGGCGACCTGCCGATGGTGCAGTTCCTCTGGCAGTTCGGCGATGACCCGCTCGACCTCACTCCCGCCAGTCAGCTCCTTGAGCAGGAGTCGCTGCCGAACCGCTTCGATGCTTGGGACACGGGTTGGAGGGTCAGTGGCTGGATCGGTACCGCCAGGTTCCCCAAACAACTGGATAGTGAGGATGCCGGCAATCTGAATGGCATCGTCGTGTTCGCTCGTGGCCGACTGTTCCACGAGAACATCCTCGACAAACTGAATGACGGCCGGCTCTACACGAAGTACCTCACCGGGCAGATCGAGGCCGATTTCCTCGATGCGGACGACGCACCGGACATCGCGACCAGCGATCGACAGCGCGTGCAGGAGGATGACCCCCGATATGGGCAGCTCATCGCCTTCCTGAAATCACGTCTTACGCAAGTCGAGAAACGCTGGACGGAATGGCGCAAGAAGCACGAGGTCGAGAAGGCGAAGGAAACCTCACCCGCCCTCGCCGAGTGGCTCGACACACTCCCCGAGGGGTACAAGAAAAGTGCGGAAACGCTGATCGCCAAGCTCAGTGCGCTACCGGTCGAGGAGGAAGAGGACCGGAAGCTGATGTATCGGCACGGCATCCTGGCTTTCGAGCGCATGAAGTTGCGCGGATCGACCGAGGAGTTCGTGACGAGCATCGAGAGTGCCGACAGGCTCCTTGCCGTGCTCGCGGACAGAGACTCACTGGAGGCATCCCTCTACCGGGACATCGTCAAATCCCGCCTGGACGCCATACGGGATTTCCAGAACATCATCGATGAGGACGCAAAGGAACGAGTACTCCAGAAGTACCTGTTCGATCACCTCTGGTTGCTGGACCCGGCATGGGAGCGCGCCACGGGGAGCCCGATCATGGAATCGCGCCTAACGACGGAAGGCGTGCTGATCGAAGACATGACCGAGAAGGAACGTCTCGGCCGCGTGGACATCGCCTACCGCACCAATGCGGGCAAGCACGTCATCGTCGAGCTGAAGAAGGTCGGCCGCAAGATGGGATTGCTCGACCTGGTGGAGCAAGGCCAGACCTATGTCGACAAGCTCACGAAGATTCTGCGGGAGCAGAACCAGACCAGCCCCGACATCGAGGTGATCTTCGTTCTGGGCAAGACCGTCGACGAAGAGGCATCGAACCCCGACCGCCTCAAGTCATCGATGACATCGATCTCACCGGGAAGCCGCATCGTCCATTACGACACCCTGATTCGGGGCGCTCAAGAGGCCTATTCGGCATACATCGAGAAGAGCAAGTCACTCGACAAGCTCGAGAAGATCGTGGACAGGATTTGAGGTGACCAAGGTATGACGAAAACTTCCAACGCATGGATCGCCATTGATCACGGCCTCGGCACCGACCACAGGCTCAAGCCCTACATCCTGGTTCTGAAGGGTGAGCGTTCTCTCTATCAGGCCGTCGAGGAGGACCACTGGGTTCTGGTCCTGAACCCCGTTGGTAGCATCACCCGTGTCGGGCGTGTGCTGCGGGTTCGTTCCGATCTCGAGACCACCACGCTTTATTTCGACCGCCTGCTGTCGGTCACCGGGCCCGTCTCGATCGACCTAACTGCACTCACGCCACCGTCCTCGGGCAGTATTGGTCGGGTCCAGTGGACCGATTTTGTCGAAGCTCTGCCCAAGGCATTGCACAAGACCATCGCCGATGTGCCGACGGTCGGGTCTGACGCCCGTTCACCCCAGCATCAGCAGGAACTCGCCTACATCCGCGAATTGCTGCAACTGGCCGTGATGGACGATCTGCTCGGTCCGGCTGGCGGCCCTCATGAGCGTATCGTCGACATGGGTGTGCGGGATCGCTATCTGGTGGGCAAGCTCGCTCCGCGTGAGGCGGCACAGGGCGGCATCGAAGGGCTCGAAGGGCCACTGGCGAACGACGAAGTCGAAGAGCCCACTGACCCGAAGGCGCCCGGCCAGCATGAACCCGGTGCGGAGTTCGGCACGGCGACGGGCCGTGTCGAGCCCGAATCCGATGCGGCAGACGAGATCGACGCGGCCAGCAATCAGTCGTTGGTGCCGAGTAGCCTCGGCATGACCTTTTGCGTGGATGGCGACGCCGAGCGAATCGAGATCGAAGTGCGCTGGGGTCGCTATGAGCGCAGCGATGAGCACGAGATCTTCCGCACCCGCAAGAACAAGGAGACCGGTGCAGAGGAGCAGACCAAGGCGAAGGTCTGGCAGCGCATTCCCTGTGGCGGCAAGCTGGTGCTGCCGCTCACCGAAGGCGTGATCCCCCATCAGGCGCCGGATAAGAGCTATCCCGAAGTGCGGGTGCAAGGCTCCGTGCGTGCCAAGAACGCGAATGGCGACCGCCTGGTGACGCTGTTCTTAGTCAATGCACAGGAGGAACCCGAGACTAACCGGGATTCCGCCTGGGTGTTCCAGCCGGAGCTGATCGTGCGTTCGGAAGCAGAAGCCCGCAAGCGCGCCATCTTCCGCCGCCGGCCCGTACTGGATGCGGACGGCATGGACCCGGAGCGGGAGTCGCTGGAGATGATCTACCGCAACCGGGTGGAGTTCGCGGTGGGTCATGGCGTCGCCGTCCATGCCGAAACGGCGGATGACGTGATGCTGGCCACCGAGGTGCGCACCACCGTCATGCCGCAGTACGAGGTACAGGTCACCGAGACACCGGGTCTCGATCCTGCCGACCGACCGGCGATGAGGGAGATGGTGAGCAGTGGTCTGCTCGACATGCAGCGCCTCGCCACCCTGGACATCGATCCTCTGGTCGACGCCCTGAACCTGCTGACCAAGGATTACGCCGCGTGGATCGACGAGCAGCGTGCTCGAGTTGGTGTCGATGTGCTCGGCTACGACGCGCAGGCTCGACAGGCGATGGATCGGTGCCAGGAGATCCACACGCGTCTGCAGCAGGGCATCGATACGCTCAAGAGCGACGAGAGAGCGCTGGCAGCCTTCCGTTTCGCCAACCGGGCGATGGCCACGCAGCGCGTGCGTAGCCAATACGCCCTCGAAATCCGGCGCGGCAAGGACGTCACCGTCGAGCAGTTCGACGTGCTGAAGAACCGCAGCTGGCGCCCGTTCCAGTTGGCTTTCCTGCTGCTGTCGATCCCTTCGCTGGCCGACCCCACGCACCCTGATCGCGTGCAACCGGTCGAAGCCCATGCCGACCTGCTGTGGTTCCCCACCGGTGGTGGCAAGACGGAGGCGTACCTGGGTGTGGCCGCCTTCACCATGGCCATTCGGCGCATGCAGGGCAACCTGGGCGGCTACGACGGTTCGCGCGGTCTGGCCGTGATCATGCGTTACACCCTGCGGCTCCTGACGCTGCAGCAGTTCCAGCGTGCCACGGCACTGATCTGTGCGATGGAGGTGCTGCGACGCGAGGCGCTGGCCAAGGGTGACGAGTCGCTCGGTACCGAGCCCTTCACCATCGGACTGTGGGTGGGAAACAAGGTGACCCCCGGCACGACCGAGGACAGCCATCGGGCCATCGAGGACATCCGCAACCCCGGCAAGTACAACGCCGGGGCGGCGTCTCCCGCGCAACTGACCAGTTGCCCCTGGTGTGGCTCGGAAGTCGCCCCTGGGCGCGACGTGGAAGTCGACAAGGGCCGTGGGCGCACCTTCGTCTACTGCGGCGACAAGAAGGGCCGCTGCGACTTCTCGAAGGGCAAGTCCAGCAAGCTCCGTCACCCGGGCATCCCGGTGCTCGTCGTGGACGAGGAGATCTACCACCGTCCCCCGACGATGATGATCGCCACCGTGGACAAGTTCGCCATGATGGCGTGGCGGGGCCAAGTGCGCACGCTGTTCGGCCGGGTTGGCCAGGAATGCGAGCGGCACGGCCTGCTATGGCAAGGCGCGGACTGCAATGGCAACCATCAGGCAGGCAGGGGACTCGGTGCCACCAAGGTCAAGAACATCAGCCCGATCCGGCCGCCGGATCTGATCATCCAGGACGAGTTCCACCTGATCAGTGGGCCGCTCGGCACCATGGTTGGCCTGTATGAGACGGCCGTGGACGAACTGTGCGGCTGGAAGTTTGGCGATCGTATGGTCAAGCCGAAGATCATCGCGTCGACCGCCACGGTGCGTAAGGCCCGCGAGCAGGTGAACAACGTCTTCATGCGCCAAGTGTCGGTGTTCCCGCCGCATGGGCTGGACGTGGAGGACAACTACTTCTCTGTCCAACGCCCCATCGAGGACAAGCCGGGACGGCGTTACCTCGGGGTCTGCTCTCCCGGAAGTTCACGACCTGCGATGCTGATCCGCGTCTACACGGCATTCCTGACCGCTGCTCAGGCGTTGTTCGACCGCTTCGGCGAGCCCGCAGACCCCTACATGACCATGGTCGGCTACTTCAACTCGCTGCGAGAGCTGGGGGGTATGAAGCGCTTGGCCGAGGACGATGTGCAGACACGTTCCTACCGGGTACAGATGAGCATGGTCGAGCGCCCCGCGCTGGCGCAACGCAGCGTCAGCAATATTCGCGAGCTGACCTCGCGGGTTTCCAGCCAGGACATTCCGAAGTACCTCGACAACCTCGAGGTGAAGTTCAAGTCCGAGTTCGATGCCGTAGCCGGCAAATACGTGACCAAGTGGCAAGAGGGCGACACCCGGGCGATCGACGTGGTGCTGGCCACCAACATGCTGTCGGTGGGGGTGGACGTCAATCGGCTGGGACTGATGGCGGTCAATGGCCAGCCCAAGGGCACGGCGGAGTACATCCAGGCCACCAGCCGAGTGGGTCGCTCCTTCCCCGGCTTGGTCTGCACCGTGCTCACATGGGCACGGCCACGCGACCTCTCGCACTACGAGACCTTCGAGCACTACCACGCCACCTTCTACAAGCACGTCGAAGCGCAGTCGGTGACACCCTTCTCGCCGCGCGCGATGGACCGTGGCCTGACCGGCTCGCTGCTGAGCCTGATGCGTCTGGAGAACGATGCGTTCAGCCCCAACGAGGGGGCAGGCAAGTTGGACAAGTCAGATCAGACCGAGATCACCGATGCCATCGATGTGCTCGTCAAACGGGCATGGAATGTCAGCGAGCTGTCCAGCACCAAGAACCTGGCCGAACAGGAACTAAAGGAGCGCGCAGACGAGTGGGCCAAGGAGGTGGGCAAAGGCGGCCGCATCCTGGCCTATGAGAAGCGAGGCCCTGATAAAGACAAGACCGTTGCATTGATCAGGTCACCGGGCATCCAGGCCTGGGACAACTGGACCGTGCCCATGTCGATGCGTGAGGTGGAGCCCGGCGTGCGCTTGATCATGAATACCAGCCACATTACGGACGACCACGATTGGAAACCTTGTCCCGCGACGAAGGATGAGGATTGAACATGATCATCAATGATAAGACTCCAGTCGGAGAAGTCAGACCCAGCCAGTTGCTCTGGACCTACGGGCCAGGGGCATTGATCGACCTGCCGAGCCTGTCCGTCGTAACGCTCGGCATCGACCGATGGGAGAAGGACCGCTGCCAACCAATCCAGGAAGCCAGACTGCTGGCCGCCGTTCGGAAAGTGCTTGGAGCACAGGTCGAGAACCTGCGGATGCCGCCGTTCCAGAAAAGCGAGCTCGTCGATGTCTGGTCGGCCGAGGCCAACATCGGCGTTCCCGTTCGGCCGTTCCCGCGTTGGATGCGCTGCGTGAAATGCGGCCTGCTGTCCCCCTTCGATGCCGGACTATTCGAGATCAAGGAGAACCGTTTCAGACCAGAGCGAACCCGGTTCGTCCACAAAGGCTGTCGAGGTTCGAAGGGCGATCAACCCGCCAAGGACGCCGATGCCGTACCGGCCCGTTTCCTGTTGGCCTGCCGCGACGGCCACCTGGACGACTTCCCTTGGCACTACTTCGTCCACGGCGGCAACAGTTCCTGTAAGGGCACGCTGCGCTTCTTCGAGAGCGGCGCCTCGTTGCAGACCGAGAACCTGTGGGCGAAGTGCGATGCCTGTGGTGCTTCGAGGAGCATGGCACACGCCTTCGGCAAGGCCGGGAAAGAGAATTTGCCGGGGTGTCGCGGACGACATCCCCACCTCGATCACTTCGACAACGAGTGTGACGAGGAGGCGCGAGCTGTTCTTTTGGGCGCTACAAATAGTTGGTTCCCGATCACGCTCTCGGCACTAGCCATTCCCCAGACCAAGGACCCACTCAGTCAGCTGATCCAGGATGGCTGGGAGTTTTTCGAGGAACTGGAATCCGAAGCCGAAGTGTCGGTGACGGTGAAGACCTTGAAGAAGACCGGGGCACTGCCAGGGATCGACAAATATCCGGCGGCGTCGATCTGGTCGGCCATCGAAGCGCACCGTACCGGTGGCGGTCAGGAGGTCGTGGGTGAGGCAGACATCAAGGGGCCCGAGTGGGACGTGCTGAC
>Ga0075011_10000851_pt1 | contig 16296 bp, 16 predicted proteins | sample TARM_MetaG_T_14_FD_72354 | JGI IMG/M metagenome (GOLD analysis project Ga0075011, IMG submission 72354) | Freshwater microbial communities from Pennsylvania, USA, analyzing microbe dynamics in response to fracking - TARM_MetaG_T_14 | ecosystem: Environmental > Aquatic > Freshwater > River... | reverse complement strand
GGATGGGGGTCCGGTGGAAGGGGAGAGGGGAAGCTCTTTTCAAAGGGTTCCCCGCTCCCCTTCCACCGGCCGCAGCAGGCATCTTAACTTTTCGCGGCCTTGGTCAGGAAGCGGTCGAGTTGGTTGGTGAATTCCTGTTTGTCTTTGGGGCCGAAGGGTGCGGGGCCGCCGGGAGCGAGGTTGGCGGAACGCAGTTCCTCCATGAGGTTGCGCATACGCAGCAGGCCCTTGATGTTTTCCTCGGTGTAGAGTTCGCCTCGCGGATTGAGGCCCGTGGCCCCCTTGGTGACGATGGCGTCAGCCAGGGGGATGTCGGCGGTGATGACCATGTCCCCGGCGTTGACCCTGCGAGCGATTTCGTCGTCGGCCACGTTGAAGCCCGCACCCACGACGATGGTGTCGATGAGCGGTGACGGCGGCACCCGCAGCGGAGTGTTGGCCACCAGGGTCACCGGGACCTGGCGGCGCTGGGCGGCCTTGAACAGGATTTCCTTGACGGCGTTGGGGCAGGCGTCTGCATCCACCCATATGCGCGGGGTCATGGTCAGGCCTCCTGTCCGAGGATTTCCTTGACTCTCCCCACTTGCCCGTCTTCCAGGCGAACCTTGATGCCGTGCGGGTGGGTGGGCGACTTGGTCAGCAGCTTGGCGACCGTGCCCTCGGTGAGCTGGCCGGTGCGCTGGTCCTTCTTGAGCACGATGTTGACCCGCTGTCCGGGTTTGATGTCTTTGCGGTTTCTTCCGTCCATGTCTGGTTTCCTTGAGTGGATCACTGGTTTTCGGGCGACCGCATCATGCGGGGCCAGAGCCGGTTTGTCCAGCCGCTACATGGGGATACTTGCGTTATCCCTTGATTGGGTGCCGGTCATGCTCCGCAGCCGGGTCAGGTATTCACCGCTGAAGTCGGTGGGCAGCTCCACCCACAGCGGCAGGTGGTCGCTGATCTGGAAGGTCCGCCCGGTCTTGAGGTCGTTGGTCTTGAGCGCCTCGGCGTCGGCCAGCAGGGCGGTCAGTTTGGCGATACGCCCGTCCAGGGAGGTGATGTCCCCGGACTGGCCAGGCGCAGAGCCCGCAGGCTGTCCACAGTGCGGCGACGCATGTCGGCGCTCTCGTACTTGAGCGGCCAATAGTTGATCATCTCGTCCCTTTGCGGAATGTGGCCGCCCCAACGATTCGGGACGGCGGGTATCACTTTGTCTGTATCCGGGAACCGGGGCGAGGGCAACCGGAGGCGTGCGAAAAGACGGTGGGGAGTCGAAGAAATCGGGCGCACCTGGAGAGCGGCGTGGGCCGCGCGCGTGAGAAAAGAGTGGGTCGAACTACTGCCAGGAGCCTTTGCGGAAGCTGAATATCTGGCGGTTGGGGATCACGGTCACCGGGGTGAACTTGGCCTTTTTGCAGGCAGAAGGCGATTCGGCCTTGGCCTCCATGACCAACTCGCAGAAACGCATGACGCCGACAAATGGCACGGTTTTGGACGAGGAACGGCTGACCTTGGTGACTATGGATTCCATGTCGATGGCGTGGTAGCGGGCGAGAAAGGAGCCGTCGGGCTGCCTGGTGATTTGCATCCGGCCGCGGGCCATGCGGTGGTTGCGGGCCATGGATTTGGCTCTGACCCTGGCGAACCTGCTGAAATCTGTGTTTTTGGAGACCAGCCCCTCATCGAGGTAGAGGGGCATGTTCTTGGTGTTGATTTTGGTAGTGGCGTCGCCTGGAGAGATGGCGGCGAGATCCTGGGCCAGTGAGGTTTGTCCGGAGGCCACAAAAAAAGCCCCGGTCAGGAGTACGGCCCAAAAGGCATAAACGAAAAATTTGTGCATGGCGTCGATTCCTTCCAACCAGAGCAGGAGGTTGGGCGGCGGTATGCCGCCCAACCTTGGTTCCTATACTCTTACTTGGTCTGAATATCAACCCTACGATTGAGCTTGCGGCCTTCCTTGGTGCCGTTGTCGTACGTGGGATTGAGTTCGCCATAGCCCTTGGCCTCCAGTCGGTCGGTGCTGATGCCGTTGTCGGTCAGCCACTTCATGACGGAGTTGGCGCGGCGTTCGGACAGGCCCTGGTTGTAGGCCTCGGTACCGGTGGAGTCGGTGTGTCCCGAGATCTCATAGGTGGCGGCCTGGTCTTCGTCCAGGATCATCTTGGCCTGTTCCAGCACCGGGATCATCTCGTCGGTGATCTGGTACTTGTCGAAGCCGAAGTTCAGGTTGAAGGAGATCACTTCCTTGGCAGGAGCCGGAGCGACCATGGGGGCCGGGGCCGGAGCGGGCTCGGCAACGTCCTCGTAGAAGACGGCCTTGGCGTACTTGTTCAGGGCAGTGGCGTCGGCAAAGGTCTCGCCGTCGGCGGGCACGGAGCAGGGGAAAGCGGCGCGGATGCCGTCAACCACGGCCTGGCCCTCGGGAGAGTTGGCGTAGCTGACCACGTGGACGCAGAGGTTGGAGCCGTACTTGGCGTACAGGTTCTTAGCTTCGGCCACCGGGTTGGTGCCGTAGTTGGATTCGCCGTCGGTGAAGATAATCAACGCGGTCTTGCCGGACATCTTGCCGATGATCGGGTTGATATCGTCAAGGCCGTTGCCCATGGGGGTGCGGCGGTTGAATATCTGGTAGTCCGCGTCAATGCCGTTGACCGCGGCGGCCACATTGGCGTCGGAGTACGGCTTGGGTGAGCACTGCACCTCAAACGGGGCAAACAGGACCACGGCGGAGTTGTAGTCGAGGGAGGGGATGGCGGCGTTCAGGGCCAGCATGTCGCTCTTGGCCTTTTCGATTTTCTTGATGCCGTCGGCGTTGCGCATGGCCATGGAGCCGGATTGGTCGACGAAGAAGATGAAGTTATCGACTTTCTTGACCATCTTGGCGTTGGCGGTTGCGGCAAACGCGAAGGAGAAAGTCAACATCGCGGCCAGCAGGAATAACAGAACTTTTCTAGATTGTGTCATGATCTCACTCCTTTAGAGATTATTGGCAAACTTCGGGGCATATCCTTGGGGGACCTGTTACCATTATATACGCAAAACATGGGTATCCCGCAAGTGTGCTTGTCTTCTATGATATCACAAAACCCATGTCTGTCCAGGGAAAGGCGCGGTTCTTCCGGTTGCGTCCAGACGTTGAACACAGTATGTAGAAGCGTTTACGCCTCTGGGCGTCATCGAGGCAGCAAGGAGTAGCCATGTATATAGTCACCGGCGGCGCGGGTTTCATCGGCAGCGCCATGGTTTGGAAGCTCAACCGGATGGGCATTGACGACATCCTGGTGGTGGACAACCTGTCCACCAGCGAGAAGTGGAACAATCTCGTGGGGCTCAAGTACCAGGATTACCTGCACCGGGACCAGTTCCTCAAGTTCATCCTCGAGGGCGAGGACCCGTTCGAGACCGAGGCGGTCGTGCACATGGGGGCCTGCTCCTCGACCACCGAGTTGGACGCGGATTTCCTCATGGAGAACAACTACCGCTATACCCAGTATGTCTGCCGGTTCTGCATGGCGCACGGCGCGCGGTTCATCAACGCTTCGTCCGCGGCCACCTACGGCAACGGCGAGTTCGGCTTCGATGACGACGAGGACGGTATCGACAGGTTGCGCCCCTTGAACATGTACGGCTATTCCAAGCAGCTTTTCGACCTGTGGGCCAAGGAGGCGGGGCTGCTCGATCAGATCGTCTCACTCAAATTCTTCAACGTCTTCGGGCCCAACGAATACCACAAGGATGACATGAAGTCGGTCATCTGCAAGGCCCACTCCCAGATTCTGGAGACCGGCAAGCTCAAGTTGTTCAAGTCCTACCGCGAGGAATATCCACACGGCGGGCAAAAACGCGATTTCGTCTACATCAAGGACTGCGTGGACATCATGGCCTGGTTCCTGGAGAACCGCGACAAGGGTGGCATCTTCAATATCGGTACGGGAACTGCAAGAACTTGGAATGATTTGGCGAATGCCGTTTTTGCCGCCATGAACCACGAACCGGAGATCGAATATATTCCTATGCCGGAGACCATTCGCGATAAGTATCAGTACTTTACCCAGGCGAATATGGATAAGCTCAAAGCAGCGGGCTGCACCGTCAAAATGACGAGCCTGGAAGATGGGGCAAGGGATTACGTCCAAAATTATTTGGACAAGGATGACAGGTACCTCCGGTCCCGGTAGCCGAAGGACGAATTCTTGAAACGCAAGCTTTCACGCATATTACTGGCCGCCGGCGCGCTTCTCGTCCTGTCGTTGTGCCTGCCGTGGACGATCATCGGCAAGTCTCCCGACCCGAACAAGGTTCGGAAGTACGTGCCGGACGTGCCCGTGCAGACACCCAAACAGGACGAGTGGACTTTTTCGGCGGACCGGGTGGTGGGCGACCATACCAGTGAGTACGTGGAGGCCTTCGGCAACGTCTCCCTCAGCCTTGGCGAGGATCAGCTGCGCGCAGATTTCGCCCGCTATTACCAGGCCACGGGCTGGGTCTTTCTCAAGGGCAACATCCGGGCCCACTGGGGCGGTGATTTCCTCCAGGCGGACGAGGGCGAGTTCGACCTGACCAATATGACCGGCTGGCTTAAGAACGGCAAGCTGTTCATGGCCAAGCCCCACATCTACGTGGAGGCTGAGCGTGTGGGCAAGTCCGTGGGCGACTCCTATACTTTCAAGAACGCCAAGGTGACCGCCTGTTCCGGTGAAAAACCGGCCTGGTCCGTGACCAGTGAGGAGGGCGATATCAGCCTGGACGGGCGTATCCACCTGTACCACTCGGCTTTCAGAATCAAAAACGTGCCGGTCTTCTATTGGCCGTACATGGCCCTGCCCGGCCGGGGCCCCCGGCAGAGCGGCTTTCTGATGCCCGACTTCGCCAACTCGAACAAGCTCGGTCTGCAGGTCAACATGCCGTACTACTGGGTCATCAACGACGAGATGGACGCCACCTTTTACCAGAACTACATGAGCAGGCGCGGCTACATGCAGGGCGTCGAGTTCCGGCACACCGAGGACGCCTCGTCCCACGGGCTGTGGCAGGCGGACTTTTTGAACGACAATATCCGGGCGTCCAGCGAGTCCGACGAGTGGGAGGACTATAATGATGACGGCCTGACCCGAAAGAACCGGGACCGTTGGTGGGTGCGCGGCAAATACGACGGCTGGCTGGGCAGCCCCCAGTGGAAGATCAAGGTCGACCTGGATCTGGTTTCGGACCAGAACTATCTGCGCGATTTCCAGGACGGTCCAAATGGGTACGACAATACCCGCGAAGAATTTTTGGACGCGTTTGGCCGCGATATCGAGAACAAGGATTCCCTGCATCGGTTGAACAAGCTTTACGCCAGTCGTAGCTGGGACCGCTTCGGCGTGGTCGGGCTGACCCAATACGACCAGAATCTGGCCTACCTGAACGGCAATAATCCGAACAGCGAGAACCCGACCACTCAGATCCTGCCCGAACTGAACGCCTTTGCCTGGCAGCAGTCCCTGGGCGGCGGGTTCGAAGGGTCACTGGACACCAAGTACGACTATTTTCACCGCGAATACGGCGACTCGGGCCATCGCGCGGTCCTCTCGCCCGAGCTGAAATATCCCATGAAGAGCCGCTATCTGACGGTCATCCCCTCGGTCGCCCTGCAGGAGACCGCCTATTCGCTGACCAGCCGTGAGGACGTGGGCGACATGACGGTCGTCGGCACCGGCGGCCGCGAAGAGGTCATTGACACCAGCAAGATCAAGAACGGCTTCCAGACGCGGACCACCTGGACAGGCGGGTTTACGGCCTTTTCGGAGATGACCCGGACATTCGACCTGGCCCAGCAGCCCAAGGCGGACCCGAGCCTGGCCGGGACCTCCCGCTGGACCAAGCTGAAGAATTCGATCACCCCCCGGCTGGAGTATTCCTACCGGAATCACGTCACCGGTCAGGAGAAGCTCCCCTATTTTGATACGGATGACCGGATAGAGGGCCGCAACGCAGTGACCTATTCCCTGACCAGCGTGCTGGACCGCCGTCGCGACAGCGTGGTCCTGTCGCCCGGTTCCGACGGCGAGCCTGCGGCCAGGGTGGCCCGCGACTACCTGGATTTCCTGCTCTTCCGGGTGGAACAGTCCTACGACATTCGCGAGTCCCAGCGTTTGGACGAGCGCGACCGCTACGAACGCAGGCCGTTCTCCGACATCATGACCGAGGTGAGGGTCAAGCCCGCCAACTTCGTGGAAATCCTGTCCCGCTACTGGTTCTCTCCATACAAAGGCGACATGACCCAGACCGAGAACTCCCTTCGTTTCTACAAGGACGGCCTGGGCGAGATCACCGTGGGCTATGACTTCCTGCAGAGTCTCGACGAGTACAAACGCACCCGCGACGACGACGTTTCCGTGGTCAGGCTCGGGGGCAAGTGGAATGTCAACGAGACCTTCACCTTGGGTGCCAAGTTCCGCCATGACTTCGTCAGCGATCGGGACCTGGAGCGGACCATCTCCCTGGACTGGGCCGCCGAGTGCTACACCCTGCATTTCATATACAGTCAGCGGCCCAACGATGACCGCTTCGCGGTCGGTTTCGACCTGCTCAACTTCTAGGCGTCGGCCGGGGCTTTTCCAGAGGGCCGGGGTTGCCCTGCCGGGCGCGATGCTTATCTATGGATAATATGATTAGAGAAGACATGAGCGCATTGCCGGAAATTCGAGTGTTGCCCCCCGGGCTCAAGAACCAGATCGCCGCTGGCGAGGTGGTCGAGCGCCCGGCAAGCGTGGTCAAGGAACTGGTCGAAAACGGACTGGACGCCGGAGCCACCCGCATCGACGTCACCGTGGAGCAGGGCGGCCGCTCGCTCCTGGTGGTCCAGGACAACGGGGCGGGCATTCCCGCGGACCAGCTTGAACTGGCCGTGACCCGGCATGCCACCAGCAAGATCCGCGACTTTCACGATCTGTCCACCATAGGCTCCTTTGGGTTCCGGGGCGAGGCGTTGCCCAGCATAGCCTCGGTCTCGCGTTTCACCATGACCTCCCGCGCCCAAGGGGCGGACGAGGCGTCCTTCATCGAGGTCCGTGCGGGTGAGGTCGCGTCCAAAGGCCCGGCGGCGCTTGCCTCGGGCACCCGCGTGGAGGTCCGTGACCTGTTCGCCGTGACCCCGGCCCGGCTCAAGTTCCTCAAGACCGAGGCCACCGAGAACCGCCGCTGCCAGGATGTGCTCATGCGTGTGGCCCTGGCCCATCTCGAAACCGGATTTTCCCTGACCGTGGGCGGTCGCGAGCTCTTTCGCCTGCCCCCGGACCAGACCTTGGCCGACCGCTTGGCCGCGTTCTGGCCCCCGGCCGTGTGCCAGGGGCTCAAAGCCTTTGACTGCGGGCGCGACGGCTACCGCGCGAACGGCGTGGCAGGTTCGCCGAATACCGCCCAGGGGCGCGGTGACCGCATCCTGCTCTACGTCAACGGCCGACCGGTGCAGGACAAGCTCATGCTCTCGGCCGTGCGTCAGGCGTACAAGGGTATGCTTCTGTCCCGGGAATACCCGCAGATGGTCCTGTTCCTGGACGTGCCGCGCGACGAGGTGGACGTGAACGTGCACCCGGCCAAGCTCGAGGTCCGCTTCCTCGAAGAACGCCGCGTTTTTTCGGCCATCCGCTCCGGCGTGCTCCAGGCCCTGTCCGATCCGGACGGGGAGATCCAGTCCGGCTGCGTCTCCCCAGAACCGGGGCGATACCCCGCTCCGACCGCCTTTGCCGATTCCTCTGCCTCCCGGGAGTCCGGTTCGGCAGGTTCTTCGGAGTCTTTCCGGGCCGCGCCCCGCCCCGCATCCTTTCAGGAAGCGAAATTTTCCACCTACAAGGCGTTTACCGAGGACCGGGCGCGTTCCCTGGACCTGCCCGTGCCGCCCCCGTCCCCATCGTCGGAGAACGCCGCAACCGGCGGTCCGGCCATGGCCGTGCCGTCCCTGGCTCGCGAGCCGGGGCCCGACGCCCTGCGGCCCGCCACCCTGGCGGGCAGCGGCTACACCTACCTCGGTCAGATCGCGGACACCTACCTGGTCTTGCGCCGGGGGGCCGATCTGGAACTGGTGGACCAGCACGCGGCCCACGAGCGGGTCTTGCTGGCGGCCATGCGCGAGCAGCGCCAGAAGGGCGACTCCCAGCCCCTGGCCCTGGCCCTGGAAATGCCGCTGCACCCCAGCGAGGCCGAGGTCCTGGCCGATTTGCGCGAGGACCTGCGCGCCATGGGGTTCGTCATCGAGATGGACGGCTCGTCCAAGGCCCTGGTCCGGGGCATCCCGCCGACGCTTGAAACCGGCGAGGCTCGGGAGTATCTCAGGGACGCCCTGGCCGAGAAAGCCCGGGGGCTGGATGACCTGTGGATCATGATGTCCTGCAAGACCGCCATCAAGGCCAATCAGCCGCTGGCCGTGGATGAGGCCCTTGCCCTGCTGGAAACCTGGCTCAAGACGCCCGAGCGTGAGTTCTGCCCTCACGGCAGGCCCGTGGTCCTGCGCTGGACGCCGAACGATCTCGAAAAACTGTTCAAGAGAAAGTGATGATAGACTACAACAAACTCCGTGTGCGCATCCGACTGGACAACCTGCGCCACAACTTCCGCCTGTTCAACGAAATCCACGACAACGTCATCCCGGTCATCAAGTCCGACGCCTACGGCCACGGGCTTGTCGAGGTGGCCCGAGCTCTGGAAAAGGACGGGGCAAATACCTTTGCCGTGGGCTTTGTCCACGAGGCGGTCAAACTGCGGGAATCCGGCTGCGACAAGCGCATCATGGCCTTGCTCGGGCCAGTCTCGGATGCGGACGTCCAGGCGCTCTGGGACCACCGGATCATTACGCCCATCTCACATTTCGCCCAGTTGAAGCGGGTTTTGGCCGCAGCAGAAAAGAACGGCCCGCTGGACATTGGGCTCAAGTTCGACACCGGCATGCGCCGCCTGGGATTTTTGCCCAAGGAGGTGGACGAGGTCGCGGCCCTGGTCAAGGGAAGCCCCGTCACCCCGGTCATGGCCACCTCCCACCTGGCCCGGGCCGACGAGCCCGGCCGTGAAAAGGACGTGGCCCTGCAGGCGGGGCGGTTCCAGGCCGCCTTGGACAGCTTGGCCCGGGCAGGATTTTCCGTGGAGGCCAACCTTGCCAACTCGGCGGGCGGCATGGTCCACGAGGACTGCCGCCTGGATTCCATCCGGCTGGGCATCAGCCTTTATGGCTGCGACCCCTTGGAAGGAGCGGGCGAAGACCGTCTGTCCGGCAAGCTGTTGCCCGCCATGGAGGTCACTGCCCCGGTCATGCAGGTCCATCCTTTGAAAAGAGGCGAGTCCATCAGCTATGGCTGGACCTTCACCGCCGAGCGCGACTCCGTGGTGGCCATCGTGGGGGTGGGCTACGCCGACAACTACAGCCGCGCCCTGTCCAACAGGGGCGAGATGGTCCTGCACGGCAAACGGGTGCCCATCCGGGGCCGGGTGTGCATGCAGATGACCGCGGTTGACGTGACCGATCTTATGGGTGAAGGGATAGAGGTCCTGCCGGGCGACGAGGCATGGCTGCTGGGCGGCCCGGGCGAGTGTCCCGTGACCCCCGAGGACCTGGCCGAATGGGGCAATACCATCACTTACGAGGCCTTCTGCCTGCTCGGGCAGAACCGGCGCGAGTACGTGTAGTTTTTTTATCGGTAACGAACAACGTGAGGCCGCAGGGCGCAGATGCGCGGGGATGCGGCCGGGGAGCAACGATATGCCTGCTGTACAAGACGATGAATGGGTCGTGGCCGAGAGCTATCCCGTCAGGGAGATGGAAGCCAACGGCGTGACCCCGGAGTGGGTCGAGGGCAAGTGGCTGAACGTGGCCGAGGACATGGCCCTCATTCCGGAGAACAACGTGCGTCTCATCGTGGAAAACGGGGTCTGCCGCGTGGAGGTCTCCACCTACCTCATGGAGTGCATGCGCGGTTTCTAGCCGGTATGCGCCAAACGAGTTTCGGGCCCGGTCCGGAGCGCGGAATTTTCCGTGCCCCGGACCGGGCCTTTCGCATGGCCGGGACAGACGACCTACCATTTTGTCGACAGCGGCACCGGTCGGGGCATCGTCCCGGTTCGGTGGGCTGGGGGCGGCTATCAAGCGGCCCGTGTGACATTGCCACGAATCGCGTCTCCGCGGTGTCATTCAGAGCGTGGAGAAGGTCTTGTGAATGAGCTTTTAATTCAATAAATACAGATTGTTGTGAGTTTTTAAAAAGTATTTTTCAGCCCCGTTCTTACGGTCTGTTTACCGGCTTTTTCCCCCGTTGTTTTTACGCCGCTTTGTCACATAACTGTAACAATCGGAAACATTACATTTCGGTTACGATTGTGTTACACAGCGCACGCGTTCGGCGAAAAAGGTATTTGATCTCGTCGATCAACAATGTAACCGCTGAACGCGCCATCAAGGATGAGGCAATGAAACTGCGCTCTTTTCAGATGCGGATCCTGCTGTGGACCTGGGGCCTGCTCCTCATGGCCATGGCCGTGGTCTTCTTCTACTCCACGAGCATCGTGGGCGACGAACTGGTCACCGAGGCGGAGATCCGCACGCGGCACCAGATCGAAGCCATCGATTGGCTCATCCAGGACCACTCGCTGTTCGAGTCCGAACAGGATTTCGCGGAGTGGCTGGACGCGCTGGCCTTCAAACTCAATTCCCGAATCACCTACATCATCAACGGCAAGGTCGTGGCCGACTCCGAGGTTCCTTACGCCGAACTCGATTCCATGGACGACCACAGCCGTCGTCCCGAGGTCCTGTCCGCGCTCAAGGACGGCTGGGGGGTCAACGTGCGCCACTCGGACACCCTGGACAAGGACATGCTTTATGTGGCCCGGAAATTTACGGGCGTATCCGTCGTGGACACGGGCATCCTGCGCATGGCCGTGCCCTTCTCCCACGTCAGCGCGCGGCTTGATTTGCTGCGCACCAACCTGATCTGGCTCTTCCTCGGGACCCTGGGTGTGGCCGTGCTGTTGAGCATGATCATGTCCCACAACATGGGCCGCGACATCCGGGCCTTTTCCGAACTGGCCCGGTCCATCGGCGAGGGCGACTATTCCAAGAGGCTGCGCGTCCTGCCCGGCGGCGAGTTCAAGCCCCTGGCCCAGTCGGTCAATGCCATGGCCCAGTCCATCGAGCGCAATATCGAGCTCATCCAGGATCAGAAGGGGCAGCTGCAAGCCGTGTTCGGCGGCATGCGTGAAGGCGTGCTCACCCTGGCCTCCAACGGGCGTATTGAATCCTTTAACGCCGCCCTGGACCAAATGTTCAATCTGCCCGCGACCACGGTGGGCCGCTCGCCCATTGAGGTCATCCGTCGCTTCGAGATCCAGGACCTGGTGGATCAGGTCATCGCCGACCCCGAGGCCGGACCCCGATCCATCCAGATCGATATCATGGACACGCGGACCATAGAGGTTACGGCCGAGCGGTTCCTGGACCAGAACAGCGTACGCAAGGTCATTCTGGTCTTCTACGACATCACCGAGATGAAGCGCAGCGAGAAAGGGCTCAAGGACTTCGTGGCCAACGCCTCCCACCAACTGCGTACTCCGCTGACCTCCATCAAGGGCTATACCGAGACCCTGCTGGACATGCCGCCTGATGATCCCGAGGCGGCGCACAAATTTTTGGAGACCGTGCTCAAGAACGCGGACCATATGGACAAGGTCATTTCCAGCATGCTGGCCCTGGCCAAATCCGAGCAGGCGGGCAAGCGCCTCAAGCTGCTTCCGCTGTCCGGCCGCGAGCACCTTTCCCGGGCCATCGACGACCTGGCCGTCTGGGCCGGGGAGCGGGGGATCACCTTCCGCACCCGTACCCCTGAGGACGACATGATGGTCATGGGCGAGACCGACGGGCTGCTGCACGTCTTCCACAACCTGCTCAACAACGCGGTCAAGTACAGCCCCGAGGGGGGGCAGATCACGGTCTGTGCGGAGGACGACGGCGAGTCCATCGTCTTCTGCGTGGAGGACCAGGGACCGGGCATCTCCCGGGAGCACTCCACCAAGGTGTTTGAGCGCTTCTACCGCGTGGACGAGAATACCATCGACGGGTCGGGCAGCGCCGGGCTGGGCCTGGCCATCTGCCGCCGCATCGTCAAAAACCTGGGCGGCGACATCTGGCACGACGGCTACGGCGAGGACGTGCGCGGCGCGCGTTTTTGCTTCCGCCTGAACAAGCCGGGGGAAACGGCTTTGTAGGCAACCTCTAACCAATTCCCTCGAAAGAGGGGCGATACGATGGATATTTACGATCTGTTTTTATACATGTCCGTGGGGGCCGGGTTCCTCATGGCGTTCAACCTGGGGGCCAACGACGTGGCCAACTCCATGGCCTCGGCCGTGGGAGCCAGAGCCATCACGGTCAGGCAGGCGGTGTTCATCGCGGGCTCCCTGAACTTCGTGGGCGCGGTCTTTCTCGGCTCCCACGTCACCGCGACCATCAGCAAGGGGATAATCAACCCCGATGTCATCTCGGACCCCAAACTGATCATGATCGGCATGTTCGCCTCGCTTCTGGCCGCCGGGCTATGGGTGCTGGTGGCCACGCTGACCTCACTGCCGGTCTCGTCCACGCACTCCATCGTCGGGGCCATCACCGGGTTCGGCCTGGTGGCGGGCGGCCCGGACGTGGTCAACTGGCTCAAGATGGGCGGCATCGTCCTGTCCTGGATCATTTCCCCGTTTTTTGCCGCGGCCATCGCCTATTTCATCTTCACTCACATCCGGCGCTACATCCTGTTCAAGCGGCATTTTATCCATCAGGCCAAGAAATGGGCACCCATCTGGGTGGCCATCACCTTGTCCATGATCTCCCTGTCCTTCCTGTACAAGACTCCGGTGGGCAAGTCCCTCGGCCTGCACTGGCTGACTTCGCTGGCCATAGCCGCGTTTCTGGCCTTTGCGGCCTGGGCCGCGTCCCGGTACTTCGTGGCCAAGATCGTGCTGGACGAGGAGGAGGGCGCCGAGGGCGTGGAGCGGGTCTTCCGCAAGATGCAGGTCGGCACGTCCTGCTACGTGGCCCTGTCCCAGGGCGCCAACGACGTGGCCAACGCCATCGGCCCGGTAGCGGCCATCTACCTCATTGCCAAGGAACACATGCTCCTGGCCAAGGCCGAGGTCCCGTGGCCCATGCTCGTTTTGGGCGGGGTCGGCATTGCCATAGGTATCGCCGTGCTCGGGCACAAGGTCATGGCCACCGTGGGCGAAAAAATCACGACGCTGACCAACACGCGCGGTTTTGCCGTTGACTTCGGGGCTGCCTCCACCGTATTGGTCGCCTCCAATCTCGGCCTGCCGGTTTCCACCACGCATGCGGCCGTGGGCGGGGTGGTCGGCGTGGGCCTGGCGCGCGGCTTCTCGGCCGTGGACTTCCGGGTCCTGCTGCGCATCGTCGCCTACTGGGTGGCAACCGTTCCCATCGCGGCACTGACCAGCATTGTTATTTTTGTGCTGCTCAAATGGTTGTGTTACGGCTAGGTTACAACTACAACTGAAACAATCCTTTTTAGTAGAGGTCACCATATGACATTAAAAATTCCCTTCTTCGGTCTGCTTGGCAGCCGTTCCCCCATGGACGGGCTGGTCGAACACTACGACAAGATCGCCGAGTGCATCGCCGCTATCGACGAATCCCTTGAATGCTACGTGTCCGGCGGAGTGTGCCGTGAGTTCGAGGAGTTGACCAAGGCCGTGGACGAGATCGAGAACCACGCCGACTCCATCAAGCGTAATATCCGCAACCACTTGCCCAAGGGGTTGTTCATGGCTGTGGAGAAACACCTGTTCCTGTCCTACACCAAGAGTCAGGACAACGTTCTGGACGCGGCCCAAGACGCCTTACACTGGCTGGCCATGCGCAAGGTGATCATTCCCGAGGACATCCAGAAGGAGATGATCTACCTCCTGGATTCCGTGGCCAAGTGCACCGTGCTCCTCGGCCCGGCGCTCAAGTCCACCATCGGACTGCTCAACGGCGAGTCTTTGGACCGCGAGGGCACCAAGGAGTGCTTCCGCAAGGTCCGCCGTGAGCGCGACGAAGTCCGCCACCGCAAGAACACATTGCAGAAGACGATTTATGACAAGGATATCGATTTCAAGGACATCTACCAGCTCCTGCACTTCGTGGACTGCCTGGACAACATGGGGCATAACACGGAGAACTGCGCCGAGCTGTTGCGCTCCATGATCTCCCGGTAGCCGGAAACGGCTCATCGCGCCACCGCATTGAAACGAAAAGGCCCGACGCAATGCGTCGGGCCTTTTCACGTTCCGGTCTTGGGGGCGTCGTCCGGCTTAGTGCTTGGCCATGGCCACCTCTATGTCCAGGGACTTGCCCTCGGGCCAGGACAAGGGGTCAATACGTGCGGAGCCGGAAAAGAGCACCTGCCCCTTGAGTTTGATGCTCGCCGAGACCGCGTAGTGCAGCTGTTCGATGATCTTATCCGGGTCGTACCTGATGACCCCCTTGAAGGGCGGAGAGGCCTTGACTGGAATAAAAGCACCGGCCACTTCGTTGTCCTCGGGGTTGAGTTGCGAGATGTTTTCGAGTTTCAGGAACAGGGTGCAGCCCGGCGGCAGGAGCATGCGCTCCCGGTAGGTAACCGAGACCTTGAGCGCGGCTGTGGCGCTCGGCGGACTCATGGACGCCGTCCCCTTCTCGGTCGAGGCGGTCTTGCAGCCGCCAAGGGCGGCCAGGATCAGAACAGCGGCCAGAAAGGCCGGAGCGGTAAACAGACGTGTGCGGGGCATGGCGACTCCATGTTTCCGGCATCCTACATAATTTTGGTTCGGCGCGCCAGTGTTAGAGGCCATCTGTCTGCCTGCGGAAAAAGAATGTAGAAATGTCTTGAAAATGAAAATCGTTTTCAATATTATCCCCCCATGTCCACCACACAGTTCATATGGTCCGCACGAAGAGTCGCGGGTCTTGCTCGGAATACGGGCCGATGTACCGGCCGGTCCGCTTCGGGCGTGGCCGGAGAACATCCAACCCAAGGAGAAGCATATGAGCGAGCTCAAGAAACTCGGTATCCTTAACCGTGAAGGCATGCGCGCCTGCAACGAAGGCCGTCCCGGCGACGCCCTGTTCCAATTGACCCAGGCCGATAGTCTGGCCCGAGCCTTGAATTCCCCCCTGCACGAGGCCAAGGTGCGCAACAGCATGGCGCTCGTATACCAGATGTCCGGCAAATACGAGGAGGCCCGCGTCAGCTTCCGCATCGCGGCCGGTCGCGCCGTGGAAGGCGGCGGTGAAGGCAACGCCCTGCACCGGGTCATCATGCGCAATCTCGATTGCCTGACCGTTCAGTCCAAAGGCAGGGCCGCCTAGCCATGAACCCGTCTCACCTGGCCCCGGCAGCCCTTCCTCCGCTGTCGGGGCCGTCCCCTGTCTGCCCGGACTCGGCCCATCTCGTCACCACAGCCCTGCATCAGTTCGCCGAGTCGTTGGGCAATGCCATCGACGCCAAGGATCCGCACACCTCCATGCACTCCGACGAGGTGGCCGAGGCCGCACGCGCCCTGGCCCTGGTCATGGGCCTGAGTCCGAGTCAGGCTGCCGTCATCCACGTGGCCGGTCATCTCCACGATATCGGCAAGATTGGCGTCCCGGACTCGGTGCTCGGGAAGCAGGGCGCGTTGACCACCGCCGAATGGCAGGCCGTGCGCCGCCACCCCGAGGCAGGGGCCGCCATTCTCGAACCGGTCGCCGCCCTCAGGCGTATCGGCGTGGTCGACATGGTCCTGCACCACCACGAGCGCTGGGACGGCAAAGGCTACCCCCACGGCCTCAAGGAATCGGCCATCCCTCTCGGCGCGCGCATCATCAGCGTGGCCGACGCCCTGTCCGCCATGCTCCAGGACCGTCCATACCGCGCCTCCCTCGACCTGGACCGCGCCTGCCGGGAAATAGACCTGGGCGCGGGCACTCAGTTCGATCCCAACGTGGCCGAAGCATTTTGCCGATCATCGGGGAAAATTATCCGCCTTTTCAAACCGGCTACGGGCTGATGGGGGGGATGCCTCCGGCGGCCGGGGCGCTGCCCCGGACCCCGCTTAAGAACCTCTTGGAAGAGGGGCTTAAGAATCTCCAGAACTTTTTATGCCGCTTTGCGGGGCCGTGCGAGGTGGCGTGATGCCGCCCACCACACCTCGATCAGACGTGCGCGCGGAAGCGCATCTAAAAAGTGTGGGGAAAAAGGGGGGGGCCTCCCTTTCCCTTGGCCCCCGGAGACCAAAAAAGGGTGGACGCGCGTAGCGCGTCCACCCTTTTTTTGGGCTATGGTC
>Ga0075011_10000849_pt1 | contig 16304 bp, 7 predicted proteins | sample TARM_MetaG_T_14_FD_72354 | JGI IMG/M metagenome (GOLD analysis project Ga0075011, IMG submission 72354) | Freshwater microbial communities from Pennsylvania, USA, analyzing microbe dynamics in response to fracking - TARM_MetaG_T_14 | ecosystem: Environmental > Aquatic > Freshwater > River... | reverse complement strand
GCCGCCCAAGGGGCGACCCAGCGCGGCCGCCGCGAACCGGACAAGCCCCGCGCTACCAACAACCCAGAACCTTGCTACCAAGTATCCAGACTGCCGCTACCAACTAGGGCGAGTCGCCACGCACCCGTCCGGAAGCGTCCAGGCCACCTCATCAAGCGCCGGCGAGCGGAACCACAGGCAGACCAACACGTCACGCTCTGGACAGTTCGAACCGGCCGCGGCGAGGATACCGCCCGCACGTTTGGGCTGGTCAGGCAGGACGCGACCACATCGGACGCGTGCGGACGCTTAGGTGCGCGCGTCGACCATCGAGTTGCCGTCCATGCCGCGCGGCGGCGAGTACGTGCCGTGCCAGCCGACGAGGACTCGCTCGAACGAGTCGACCCAATAGGTGTCGCCGGGGGGCGATCCTGACGAGACCTCCGGCGTACTGGACCGTCATCGCCACGGCGGCGATGCGCTGACGTGCCTCATCCCACCGGTGGCTGCTGGGGAGATGATCGGGAGATCTCGGCGGCGCCCACAGGCCGTCCACTTCCGTAGCAGCAGCCAGAGCCGTCGCCGTGGTTCTGTGCCCGCGGTTCCGGGCGACGTCGGCAGGCGTCTCACCCGCGTTCGACACTGCCGCGGCGTCGGCTCCAGACGAGATGAGGCCGACAACGATGTGGTCGGCTCCGGCGAAGGCTGCTTGGTGGAGGAAGGTCCAGCCGGACGTCGGCTTCACGAAGTGGGCGCACTCGCGCGCGAACGACGGCGAGGCATGCCAGCCCGCGAGCACGGACGCCCACTCGCCACGCCTGGCGAGCTCGTAGAACCGATCGACCAGCGGCGTCTCCTCCCGCGCCGAGGAACTACCGGTCATGTCGGATCCACCCAACGCCGAGGTTGTGGTCGCCGCAGACGGCATGAACCTCGAGCGGGTGTCGGTCAGTCGTGCCGCTCACGACTTCTCGAAGCCGGACTGGTCGAACTTCAGCGTCTTCGCGTTCTCTGAGACGGTGCGGATCGTGCCCTCGCTAAAGCCGTCGTGCTTGTCGGCTTCGATCTCGATGCGGAGGGTGATCTGGGCGCCCACGTCGCGGAGGTTGGCGACGACCTCCTCGGCGATGTTCTTGAACTCGAGCGCCCACTTGTCGGGGTCGAGCGTCTTGACGCCGAAGAAGCGCTTCGTGATGTCCACGACGACTGGCGGTACAACGGTCGGCGGCACGGTCGGGTCGACGATGGTCACCGGCGGGTTCGGTCCCCGGCCGGACCCGGGAACCAGGTCAGGATCGCCGGTGTCGATCCCGGGCGCGTCAACTGGACTCGCCAGTTGGGCGATGGCGACGTCGGGTCGCACCAGCAGCAGCGCATCGGTCGCCGGGGGCGCAGCTGTCTTGTCCCCCGGCGTCCAGAGCCCGATGTACCGAGCGTCGGCCTCCGAGTAGCCGGTGGCGAGCGCGAACGCGTCCGTCTGCCAGATCAGCGGCAGATCGACGATCCCCGCGGCCAGCACGGACTCGTCGCGAAGGCGCGGCATGTAGGGGTACTGCGAGTAGAGCCCCCACAGCGCGCCGAGCGAGACGTGCCCGTCCTTCCAGATCTGCGGCACCTTGCCGATCGAGAGACGGATGTTCGACGCCGCCTGCCGCGTCGACAGGTCACCATCGCTGCCGAGACGCTTGGAGACGCGCTCCGCGAGCGAGGTGGCCTGACCCTCGACCTTCACATCGCGGATCAGGAACGGCGCCGCGGGGTCGGGCTGCGTCGGTACGAGCGCCCACGTGAACGTCTGGAGCAAGCGGGCTTCGACAGCCTGGTCCGCCTGTGCCTTGCGCTGCGTCGCCTGGGCCTTCTGGTTCTGCGTCAAGTCGAGGTCGGCCTCATTGACCAGGACGTGGTTCCAGCCCAGGTAGTCGCGCGTTGCCGTGACGAGCTCTTCGAGGCGGGACTCATCAGCCGCGAGGAACACGACCATGTTGCGGTGGGTCCGGTTCGACGTGCCCTTCTGCTCAGTCGCCTTGGCCGCGAACTGCTTGGCCGGCGAGTCGGTCTTCGCCTTGTGCGCGACCTTCGGGTGCAGGATCACGAGCCGGGCTTCGTCGATGTCGGGGATATCGGCGTTCGAGTCCGGGCACACGTGCACCCCAGCGAAGTCTCCACGCGTGCGAGCCTGCCCACTGAGCCTCTTGACGATCTCGACCCACACGTCCTCGATGTGCAGGCGCTCCGCCTGGTCCTTCGCGGTGCGGGTGATGTTCGCCTGGAGGTCGTACCAGTACTTGCCCGACCCGGCGTAGAAGTACGTCGCACGGTCGGCGAGTTGCGTGAGCGCCGAGTGGAAGTTGCCCGGCACGTCGCCCGGGACCGCGGTCCCGAGGAACACGCGCTGCGTCTCCAGGCCCTTGTGTGCCGAACCGATCGTCGGAGCTGCGCCGAAGAACACGGTGCGGGCGAGACGCTTGGTCAACGCTCGCTGACCGAACAACGGCTTCGCCTGGTCGATGCGGGCCGGCTCGGAGTTCGGGCCGTCGACGTCGGCGTCGATGATCGGCTTCCAGGAGTCCTGGAGGTACTGCGTCAGTTCCGCGTTGACCGTCCCCGCCGCGAGCGGGACAGAGCCAGGCATGATCATCGGCGAGGCGTCCTCACCCACCCACAGCGCGTGGATCACGGTCGACATCAGCCGCAGTACGCCGCGGGTGCGCTGGAACCGTTCGAGCGAGGACCACTCCTCGTACAGCCGGTCGAACAGCTCAGGGTGGATCGGGTAGGTCCGCTTGATGCGGTCCTCGTACGCCACGTCGCGGGCCTCGCGCGGGAAGTCGTCGGTGTACTTGCGGTACATCTCCATGTACGCGCGAGCGGTCGCACCGATCTCGGCCAACGCTGCGGCGTCGGGCTGCTGGAACAGGCGCTGCTTGACGATCTGGTACGCCTCGACCGGCGACGCCTGTCGCCACTGATCCGCCACGCGGCGCACCACGTTCTGCAGGCGCTTGAGCGCCTCCAGCCCGTTGGTGCCGCCGACCTCCTCGGCACTTCCGGCGACGCGCTTCTCACGGTCGTCGCCCGTCGACGACGCCGGAATCGAGATCGCGAGCAGCACGCCCGAGGTGCCCTTCGCGGCCTCGGTCAGGGTCTGCGCGAACGTGAACTGATCGTCGAACGTGCCACCGGCAAGGTCGTCACGCCCGACGAGCGACCGCGCGTAGGCGACCCACTCGTCGATGAGGATGACGGCCGGCGCGTACCGGCGCAGCAACTCGTGCAGCGCCTCGCCCGGGTGCGTCCGGTCGATGTCAGACTTCGCGACCAGCGCATACGCCTCAGCCCCGCCGAGCTGCCACGCGAGCTCACCCCAGATCGTGTTGACCCGAGTCCCGTCGGCCTTGGTCACGCCGGACGGCGAGAAGTGGTTGCCGACGATCGCGACCCGGTTGACCTCCTGCCCCTGGTACCCGTTCGCCTGCAACAGCTCCTGGGTCTCTTGGGGGTATACGCCGAGCGGGAGGCCGGCGGCGATGTGCCACAGCGACAGCATCGAGTGGGTCTTGCCGCCACCGAAGTTGGTCTGGAGGTTGATCACAGGCGGGGCATTGTCGTCCCCGCCGATGCGCCGCACCGCGCGCCCGATGAGCTGCGACAAACCCTCGGTCAGGTACGTTCGCTGGAAGAACGTCGCCGGGTCCGAATAGCCCGAGTCCTTCTCGCCGCCCGTCGAGACCTTGTAGAGGTCCGCCGCGAACTCCGAGGCTGCGAAGTTGTTCGTCGCAACGTCGTCGTGCGGCTGGAGCACCTCGCGCCAGGGGCGCAGACCCGTTGCGGTGGGGTTGTCGACGGCGGCCTTGAGGGTCTTCTTGTCCACCTTGTCAGCCGTCACGCGGCGCAGGTCCTGGCGGATGCTCGCCACTCTGTCGGCCGTCCCAGCGTCCCCGATCAGGCGCAGGAGGCGCTCACCGGTGTCGAGTGCCCGGTAGGCGTCGTCGTCGTTGAACGACGCGTTGTGCGCCCAACGGTTCCGAACGTCACGCAGCTCGGAGGCATAGAACTCCCCCGCGCGGGTGAGCATCTCACCGAACGGGTACCAGCCGGCCTTGAAGCCTCCGGTGATGTTGCCCTCGGTGAGGATCCGCAACTGCACCTGCGGGTCGTGCGGATCGTAGGACTTGGAGATGCCCTTCTTCGCGTCCTTCGCCTCGACAAGCTTGACCCAGTTCGCGCCCAGCTCGGGGCTCACCTGACCGACGATCCCCGCGATGAAGTCATCGAGCGCCGGGGCCATCGCCTCGAACATCCGGTTGATGCGGTCACGGTTGCTCGTCGCCATGTCAGTCGTTCTCCCTGATCGGGTCGTCAGTCAGTTTCTCAGGCCCGAACCGCGCCCAGTCCTCGGCAACGTTCCGCGTCCGCGCAGAGCACCTCGACGTTGGAGAGTCCATCTCAGTCCTCCGCCTCGAAGCTGAACGCACCCTGCGTGCTCGAGGCCGGTGCCGGCGCCTGGCGGGCGACGTCGATGATCTCCGGCCACGACGTCACCAGCGTGTTGAAGCTCAGCGCGTCCTTGGTCCAGCCGTTCGCCTCCGCGATGCGGAACAGTAGGTGCGCGAGCTCCTTGACCTCGTCGGCGTCGATGTCCGCCGCGGGTCGGTCCAGGGCCGCGCGAAGCAGGTCGCCGGCCGGGGCGATGCCGTCGCGCTCCAAGACCTGGATCAGATGCTGGAGGACCTCCCACACGGAGATGTGGTGGTCCGCCGCGGGGTCGTAGTCGCCAGTGAGGTCCGACGGCAAGATCAACTGAACGATGCCGCCGCGGTGCGTGAGGATGCCGGAGCGTGCGAGGTCGCTGAGCACGACGGCGCGTGCCGTTGCGACGTTCTCGGCCTCGCCAGACTTTCCGGGCTGGTAGCCGTGCAGGCGGTACCAGGTGATCGCGAACCGGGTATCGGGCTTGTAGTCGCCCTCCTGCTCCGAGAGGACGGCGTCGAGGATCTCGTTGATCCGCGCGAGCGCCGAGCGCACCGTCATCTTCGAACCATCAGGCTCCAGCACGCCCGAGAATCGGGAGAACACCGCCATGCCCGGGCCGATCGCTGCTTGCGGCAGGTCCACCGGGGCGATCGCGCCCTGCTGAAGCTTGCGAAGCGCATCCGGGAGCTCAGCCTCCAGCGCAGCGATGAACCCGCGGCGATCCGTGGTGGTTGCCAGTGCCGGGCGCGGCCGCAGAGACAGGACGATGGATGAAGCGAGGGCATTTGTCCCTTGCCCAAGCATTCGGCTAGCCGTCTCGGTGCGCATTGGCCAGGTAGAAGTGATCGCCCATCCAGATCGGATCATTCCCTCGAGGAGAGTCTCCCACCCTGTGGACGACTCTCCATCTGCCGTCGAGTCGCTCTGCTTGAACGCATAATAGACCGCGATCGGGTATTGCTCGGATGCCGTCGTTCGCGCGGCTTCAAACACACTTCGGAAACCGTCTTCGAAGAAGGTCTCGGCCTGCGACCTGCCACCGAGACGATAGGGGTTCGCGACTAGCTCGTCGCCCTTTGGAGACAGCATCGTTCGGAAGAGCTCCGGCTGTACGTCGCGAAGCGACCGCCGCAGCCAAACATAGAAGAAGTCGCTCAAATCTGCGTAGCTGACATTGTCGTAGTACGGCGGGTCTGTCGAGAGCAGGGCATCCCGAAAGTCAACCTTCTGAGCAGCATCCTGCAAAACCGTCGCCGGTGCGTTTGGCGTGACACCATCCAGCGCCTGCGCGGAGAGCTCGACTTGCGATGCCCATGTGCCGGAACCTGAGCCGAGAGGGTTCACCTCGAGAAAATCCCACGCCATGGGGATCGCTTGGCGCGCAAATACGTTTCGAATCTGCTCGTTCTGATTGTGCCAGGTCGTGATGTTGGATTGGTAGTCACTGCCACGGCTAACCGCGATGCCTAGGTAGGTCGCAATTGCGTCCGCATACGCCTCACCGTCGGCGCCACCACTAGCAAGGCGTCCTCCGCCCGGCATGCCCGCCGCAAGGGCATCGGCGAGGACCTTCTTCCTGGCTTCGGCGACGAGATCGCTGAAAGTCGTGAGCGCCGTCAACTGCCTAGGCGTGAACAGCTGCGAGAATTCGGTTAGGCCATAGCGATAGACGTTGATCCGACCTGGCCAGTCGAAGAGGCCGCCTGCTGGAGCATCGTCTGGTGTAGGCACATTGGCGGCGTCCTCGTGGACGGCATCGGGGGCCAAGTAGGTGCGCTGGCGGTTCCCCTCCGCGATGACGGCCATCAGTTGGACACCTAGGCCACGATCGCGGCTGGCGGCGCGCACGTATTCCAGCGAAACCGGCGTCTGGCACGCAACGCAGGCCGCACCCTGTCGTCCTACCGTGCCGTCACTTGCTGACGTCGGTCCTGCCTTCCCGCGCCCGATGGTGAACTCAACGCGTCGCCCTCCGGGGGCGAGCGCGTCGGTGACGACGTTCGGAACGACGTAGGCCTCCTTGCCCCGCTTCTTGCCGAGCCACCATGAACGGACTAACGGCATCTGAATGCCGCAGGCGGGGTTCGGGCAGGCGACGGTGCGGGCCCAGATCCAGGCGATGACACTGGCTCGGGTGCCGTCATCTAGCGTCGCGCCTGGATACACATGGCGGAGGCGCTCTTCCGCCCGGTCGCGCACCCACGAGCCGTAGCGGCGAATGTCCTCGGCGAGGCCAGTGGCTCGAGGCCAACTGCCGAGCTTCGAGTCAGCCGCTCCGGGGAACACGGGCGAGCGGCCCGCGAACTTGGGCGGAATCTCGATTAGCGCCTTGTTGATCAGTACGGCGACAGGATTGAGATCGCTAGCGCGCGCCTCAAGGCCCAGGCGCTGGGCTTCAAGCGGGATCGTGCCGCCGCCTGCGAAGGGGTCCAGGATCGCGGGCGGGCGACCGTCGGTGGACCTAAGTATCTCCGCTTGCGCTTCCGCTAGAACGCTGCCTTCCCTGACGCTTTCCCAGTCAACCAGTCGCTCGATGAGGCGGTGGAGACGATCGCGCTCAACGCGCTGGTCCTCCTCGGTCGGAAACCTCTCCGGATGTGCAGACGGGTCATCGACTAGCTGGCTGAACAAGACGGCCCGCGCCGTGGCTAGCTTCCTGCGCGCCCACCAATAGTGCATGCGCCACGGGTGGTTTGCGCGCTTTGGCGTGTCCCTCTCCGCCTCGCGGTTGATCGCCTCCAGCGGCAGGGCCACCTCGATGAGCTTGCGCTTCGTCACGTCTCGTTCTCTCCTAGCCGAACGCCGCCACCGGACTCGTCGTCGCTGGTCAGCGGTCTTAACTTACGTGCAGTCGTGCTCTAGTTCGTGCTCGGTAGCGGCAGGTGCTTCCCGATGTAGCCCACGTAGATCTTCCCGTCCGTCGCGGTCGCGTCGAGGTAGTGCAGGCGCGGTGCGACCATGCCGTACTGCGCGATCTTGAAGTGCGCCCACAGGTGCTTACGTCCGCTCGGGTCGATGGTCGTAGGAACGGGAAGGTACCGGCTGTTGGCGTAGCGGTCGTTGTTGCGGACGGTCTCGCTCTCGGTCTGCGCGTGGCGGTTCGCCGAGTAGCCGTGGCAGCCCGGCGGCGTGTTGCGTAGGTAGTCGTCGACCGACCCGTTGAACTCGCCGGCCGCGGAGACGCGGGCGTAGTCGTCGAGTGCTCTCAGGACCGTCCACGTCACGCCGGCCCAACTGCTTGCAGGACCGTGCTCATCGAGAGCGAGTGCGGCGCTCTCGTCGCCCTTCCAAACCACAGCGCGGAGCCTGCCGCCCTCCTGAGCCGTCGACCATGCGAGCAGGAGTTCCTCGAACGACTCCGGTGTCAGCGCCTCGACATCGTCGGCGGCGAGATGGTCGGTCCAGGCCAGTTCCCCGAGGTCGGGGTTGCCCGACTCCTGGAGCGCGCGTCGCAGCGCGGTGAGCTCTGCTTCGAGGCGGCGTGCCCGCTCCCCCGCCTCCGCAAAGTCGAGCGTCACGTCCTCGCGCTGGCGGACGGCCTCGGCATGGCGCTGCCGCAAGGTGCCGATCTCGTCCTGAAGGGCCTGCTCGCTTGCCTCCTTGCGCTTCACGAGCTCGCGCAGCCGCGCGGACTCTGCTGCGCGGGCCCCGAGATCCTCGATGGCCTCGGGAGTTACCCCGTCGGAGCCGAAAAGGCGCCGAAGTGCCGTCACGATCCGGGTGAGCACACCGCCATCGACCGCAACGGGTTCGGGCGCATCCGTCGCAGCCTCGTGAAGTGTCGCCTGATGCGGGACGGGGCCGCCGAGCTTCGGCTTCCGGCCTGGCCACGGGCTGCGCGACGTCTTTGGCGTCGCTGGGGGTATGGCGACACCGATGTCCAACGTTCCCTGTTCGTCGCGCTCGCCCTGGGGCACGTCGAGGTCGAGTTCGTCCTGCTCAGGAGCCCTCCCGCGCTCAGGGAACACGGGAGCGGGGACACGCTCGTCGACAACCGCGGTCGCGGGGGTTCGTGCCGAGCGAAGGAAGTCTTCGTCCGCTTGGCGGATGAGCCGGCCTTCGACGCGGGCGGCGGCGGTGGGGATCGGGTAGGTCAGCGTGTGGTCGCGCGCGACCCTGCCCAGGATGCGCAGCAGGTGAACCTCGCGGTCGCGTGCGATGCGCTCCGTGGTGAGGATGCGGTGGCGTCGTCCATCGAGGGCATCTTCGAGGTCGACCGCGCGCACAAACGTTCGCAAGGTTCCGGGCGCGACAGCGTGCGACGTCCCGGCTCGCCGCGCGAACTCCTCGGTCGCCTCTGGATCGAGCAGGAACCCGGCAGCGAGTCCCGTCGTGTCACGCAAGAGCTTGCTGATCAGGGCACGCCACGGCTCCATCGGGAGCTCGTCGCTGCTGCCCGCGACGAACACCGGGCCACGGCGAGATGTGTCCCGAAGCGCCGAGATGAGGGTGGGCACGTCCTCTGCGTGCAGGGTCCGGACCGTTGGGTCGAGAACTGCGCCGCCGTCGTGCGCCTCGACGACGCTCAGCACCATCCTTGCGAGCTTGGGTGCCCTGGCGACGGTCTGTTCGTCGGGGCTGTTCACGTCGATCCAGACCCAAGGGTCACCGCGCCCGTCGCGGGGATCGTGGACGATCACCTGCGACGTCCACCCGGACGCCTCTGTCAGGTGGAAGCGCGACGAGCGGCTCCCCGACGCGGCATCCTCGACCGAGAGCGCAGCCTCGGCTCCTCGTCCGACGTCGACGACGGAGCCCGGCTCGACGGCGTCGGCGTCGAGGCCCTTGCTGCGCAGCCACGCATGCACCTGGCTGCCGATGAGCGCGTCAACACCTGAGCCGTGAATCGAGTCGCGTGCGACGGTGAACAGCGAGCGATAGCCGAGCATGGTTCCCTTCGAGGTCGTCGTGCGGGTCGGTCAGAACGGCGAGCGGCCCTTGGCCCAGGTCTTCGCCCAGTCGCCGCGGACGCCCGTCGCATCGAAGTCGCCTAGGTCGGTGGTGGCGAACGGGTCGTCGAGGTAGCGGACGTCGTCGTGGGCTGCGCCCGCGGGTGCGACCTTGACAAGGGCAAGGCGGTAGCGCGGGACGGCGTTCTTACCCGTGAGGACCTCGTTGTGGGTCACGAAGAAGTCGGTGGCACCGTCGATGCGGGCCTTGACCTCTATCCGGTACGTGTCGCCGGCCGGGTCCGTGGAGAGGATGTCGAAGCCCCTGTTGTTGAACGCCTGCTCGACAGGCTTGCGGCCGAGCTCGCGTTCGCGGGCCAGCACGAGGTCGACGCCGCGGCGCTCGACCTCCTTGGTCTCCTTGGCGTGCATGGGCGCGGTCGCGGGGACCTCTCCCTGCACCATCGCGAGCGGCAGCACGAGTGCTGCGGTGTTGATCAGCGGCGGCTTGGTCGACATCAGGACCTGCTGGTCCAGGGTCTCCAGGCGGCGGCGCAGGCGGGTGTCGAGGTCGACTGCCTTGCGGTTCAGAGAGTCGGCGGACTCCTTGGGCTTCTTGCCCGCGCGCTCGTCCTCGCCCGCGACAATGGCGTCCATGACAAGGCGGTCGCGCTCCGACTCCAGGCGACGGGTCACCAGCTCGCGAGTGCGCTCCAGCTCGGCGAGGCGGCGAGGTTGGACCTCGGCGAGGTACTCAGGGAGCTGGTTGGCGATGATCCACGACGTCGCCGCGTCTTCCGCGTCGCTGAGCCACGGCATCGCGCGCGCCGCAGTGACGATGTCGGAGGCGGGCGCGGCAACGCAGTCGAGGTACGGGGCAGGGCCCGCCGGGGTGATCGTCCCCTGTGCGTCGACGTAGGCGTACCCGAACCGCTTCGCGACCGACGCGCCGGTCGCGTCGGCGACCTCCTCGACGACGCCGACCAGCAGGGCCGGCTCTTCCAGCGTCGCCGAGACGAGAACGGTGCCGGAGTTGAGGGCTCCACCGAAGTTGCGGATGGCCTCGTCGACGACCGCGTCGTGCAGGGGGTGGCCCGGAGCGAGCAGGTCGGCAGACGGCGTTCCATCGACGTCGGTCCGCCCAAGGTCGAACGTCACACGGTCGTACCGCGTGGCAATCGGGCCATACCTGGACGCCCGGATGTGCTGGGGCACGTTCCCGATCTCGTACCGGCCCTGCTCCCGCCGGGCGATCCTGCCTCCCAGGCGGGCGAACGCGGCCTTGAACGCCAGCTCGATGTAGTGCGGCTGGAGGCGGCGCGCGCGTGCCTCGTCCATCGCAGCGCGCAGGCTCGCCAGATCGGCCTCGCCAAGGTGATCGGACGCGAGCGCGCGTTCGTCGAGCAGGTCCTTGATGCCGTCGGCGATGGAGGCGTCGATGACCTGGTGCATGCGTTCGCGCACCTCGAGCCGCTCGCCGTACTGGATGGCGTCCTTGAGGAGGTTGCGCAGCGGGGTCTCAGCGAACGCTTCGCCGAGGACGTCGAAGACCTTGCCGCCATAGGCGCGGCGCATCTCGTCGATCTTCTCCAGCAGGCGAAGGAACACCTCGCCCTCGCGGGTGTTGGCCGCGACCAGGTTCCACAAGCGGCAGACCTCGGTCTGGCCGATGCGGTGGATGCGGCCGAAGCGCTGCTCGATCCGGTTCGGGTTCCACGGCAGGTCGTAGTTGACCATCAGGTGCGCAGCCTGGAGGTTGAGGCCCTCACCGGCGGCGTCCGTTGCGATGAGGATCTGGACGCCCGCGTTCTTGGTGAACTCCTCGGTGATCTGCCGCCGCTCCTGGCGGCGAACCCCGCCGTGGATCGCCCTGACCGCCTCTGTCTTGCCGAGCAAGGACCGGATGCGCTGGGTCAGGTAGTCGAGGGTGTCGCGGTGCTCGGTGAAGATGATGAGCTTGCGCGGCCAACCCTTCCCGTCCGTGGTGAGCGCGTGGTCTTGGAGGATCTGCGACAGCTCGGTCCACTTCTTGTCCGTGCCCGAGTCCCGCACCCTCTTCGCGGCACCGATCAGGATCGCAAGCTCGGCGAGCTCCTTCTCGAGCTCATCGACCGTGGCCGCGGCGGTGGCCGCGTCGAGGAACTCCTCCTCCATCTCCTCGATCTGGTCGGCGTCGTACTCGTCCTCGTCGATGCCCGACAGGTCGACGTCGGTGTCCTTCTCGACGAATCGGCCCGCGAGGATGTCCTCGCGGCGCTTGGCCAGTCGCGCGGAGCGGCGGCCGAGGGACTTGTAGATCGCCTCGGGGCTCGACGCGAGGCGTCGCTGGAGGACGGTGAGGGCGAACCCGACGGTGTTGCGGCGCTTGCCATCGAGCTTCTCGGCCCGGTTCATTCCGTCGCGCACGTACGAGGTGACCATCTCGTACAGGTCGTGTTCCGCGGCGGTGAGCTCGTACGGGACGGTCTCGGCGACGCGCTCGGGGAACAGTCGCCGGCCCTCGAACGTCAGGAGGTCCTCCTTGACCATGCGGCGCATGATCCCGGTGGTGTCGGCGGTCTTCTTGCCCTTGCCCTCGTACCGGTCCTTGTCGAGCAGGGTGAGGAAGGCCTGGAAGTCCTCCTCCTTACCCGAGTGCGGGGTAGCGGTCATCAGAAGGAAGTGGCGCGTAATGCCGCCTAGCTTCTCGCCGAGCTGGAACCGTTTGGTCTTCTCGAGCTTCCCGCCGAAGTAGTGCGCACCCATCCGGTGCGCCTCGTCGACGACGATGAGGTCCCACTGTGAGTCGAGCAACTGCGCTTGGAGGATCTCGTTACGGGACAGCTGGTCCATACGAGCAATGAGCAGCGGGTGGTTCTCGAAGACGTTGACGTTGACGTCAGCATCGATGAGCTGGTTGGTCAGGATCTCGAACCGGAGCCCGAACTTCAAGAACAGCTCGTCCTGCCACTGTTCGACCAGACCGCCGGGGGCGACGATCAAGCACTGCTTGACGTCGTCGCGCAGGATCAGCTCCTTGACATACAGGCCGGCCATGATCGTCTTGCCCGCCCCCGGGTCGTCCGCGAGCAAGAACCGCAGCGGGGTACGTGGGAGAAGCTCGCCGTAGACGGCGCGGATCTGGTGCGGCAGCGGCTGCACGTCGGACGTCGCCACAGCGAGCATCGGATCGAACAGACCCGCAAGGCGGATGCGCTGCGCCTCGGCCACCATCTTGAAGTCCGTCGCGTTCGCATCGAACGCCCGGCTGCCCGTTCGCGCGATCGACAGCGTGGACTCGTCCTTGCGGAAGACGACCTGCTGCCCGAGGGACCCATCGGTCCGCTTGTACGTCAACTCCAGAGCGTTCACGCCGTGCTGTTGGGCAGCGATGACCGTGATCACCTCTCCCGGGATCAACCCCGAGATCCGCAACCCCGGCTTCAGTTCTTCGAGCAGCACGCCTGTGACCTCTCCGTCCGTCCGTCGGCACCGTAACAACCGCCACCGACACGCCCGCTACGGCCTGCGGGTGAAACCGGGTGATGCGTCGCTGATGGTCGGTTGCAGTGGCTAGTCTTCCCTCCGACCATCGCCGACCACGAGGGCAGGATGAACAAGGACGAGCGCGCCAGGCTGACCGCGACCATCGAACGCCTCAGCGGGTGGGTCACAGCCGCCACGCAGATGCAGGCCGAGCGTGCCGCTGTCGAGAAGGCCGGGAAGTCCGCCCTCCACGTGCTGTGCCGCACCGTAGCGGTTACGCGCGATGGGCGCCCCGCGTGGCAGGTGGTGCCGCTCGACCCACAGGCCGCGACCGCCATCCGCGAACTCGCCGACGCGAACCATCTGCCCGCCATGTCCAACGCCGACGAGCGCGACCTCGCCTCGTTGACAGCCTCCGTGCCGAGAGCGATCGAGGACTCACGCAGCCTGCTCGGCGCACGCCGACTCTTCGCAGGCCGGGAGCGGAAGGATGCCGGAGCCAAGGCCGCCGAGTTCCTCACCGGTTACGAGGCGTGGGCGATCGGCCGCAGGCTCGACGCCGCCATCGAGAGCCTGCGCCCGACCTGGGCCGGTGCCGCCACGCTCGGGGCAGCCGACGCGCTGTCCGACGTCGTCGGGCTGCGCCCTCATCTTGAGAAGCACGGCCGCCTCGACCTCATCAGCGCGACCCCGGTCCATGAACTCCCCGACGCGATCACCGCCATCAACTCAGCGCTCAAGGGCGAGGAGGAGTTCCGCAAGGAGGCGACGCGAGCCGGCGACGCGGTGCGCCGCGCCGAAACGAACGAGGTGCTCGCCAAGATGCACGTCGACCGCCTCCGCGAAGCGACAGCAGAGCGCCTGGTGACCAAGCCCCTCGTCGACGCCGGCATCACCACGGTCGGGGAGGTGAAGGACACCAGGAACCTTGAGTCGCTGCCCGGGATCGGCCCCGCGTCGGCCCGCCGCATCCGCGGCGCAGCCGTGACGATCGAGCAGACCACGTTCGACGAGATGCCCCCGCGCATCGACATCAAGCGACGGACCGCGACCGCGACGATCCTCCTCAAGGCACTCGGCGCGTGGGACGCGGCCCGCTCACTGCGCAACGCCACCTCCGACATCGAACGCGCCACCGAGCTTGTGGATCTCGCCGAGGCCGCCAGCAAGCAGAGCACCCACCTGATCGTCGCCTCCGCGACCTCGCAGGACGCCGTCGAACTGCTCGTGGGCGTCAATGCCGTCGTGAAGCGCGGGCTGACCCTGTCCGGCGCGCGCCAGACAACCGCCGCGGCGCCGCGCGACCCCTGGGAGGACTTCCTCTCCCGGCCCACCGACTACTACGGCATGCTCGCCGAGCTGGGCTTCCTCACCGAGGACGAAGGCAAGTCGCACGGCGACCTGCCCGAGGAGATCGTCGAAGCCGTCCGCGCGCTCGCGCTCAACGCCGAGTACCTCACCGTCGGAACCCTGCGTGGCTACCAGAGCTTCGGTGCCCGGTTCGCGCTCGTCCAACGCAAAGTCATCATCGGCGACGAGATGGGCCTCGGAAAGACGGTCGAGGCGATCACGGTGCTCGCCCACCTGCGCGGCGCACAAGGGCTCAACCACTTCATCGTCGTGTGCCCCGCCGCTGTCGTCACCAACTGGATCCGCGAGATCCAGTCCAAGTCGAAGCTGCGCGCCCACCGCATCCACGGCAACGAACGCGAACGCGCTGCCCTGTCCTGGACCCGGTACGGCGGCGTTGCGGTCACGACCTTCGAGACCCTCAACTGGTTTCAGGACAACTACCCGCTGACCCTCACCATCGGTGCCGTCATCGTCGACGAGGCCCACTACATCAAGAACCCCGACGCCCAGCGTTCCCGGAACACCGCCGCGCTGCTGCGCCGTAGCGAGCGCGCCGTCTTCCTCACCGGCACTCCGCTCGAGAACCGGCTCGACGAGTTCGCGGCCCTGGTCACGTACCTCCAGCCCAAGCTCGTCGTCTCGACCAACGGGCTGTCGCCACGCACCTTCCGAAAGCAGGTGGCGCCCGCGTACCTGCGTCGCAACCAGGAGGACGTGCTTCAGGAACTGCCCGAGCTGATCGAGGTCGACGAGGTGGTGCCGATGTCCGCGGCCGACACTGCCGCGTACCGGTCCGCCGTTCAAGCAAGCAACTTCATGGCAATGCGGCAGGCAGCCATGACGCAGGGCACGAGCTCCGCCAAGTTCGAGCGACTCAAGGAGATTGTCGCAGAAGCCGAGGCTAACGGACGCCGCGTCATTGTCTTCTCCCACTTCCGCGAAGTGCTCGACCAGGTTGCCCGCGCACTGCCCGGTGAGGTGTTCGGACCGCTCACCGGTTCCGTCGCCGCCGTCGCGCGCCAACGCATGGTCGACGAGTTCTCCAAAGCCGGCCACGGCGCCGTTCTCGTCTCCCAGATCGTCGCAGGTGGCGTCGGACTCAACATCCAGGCCGCCTCCGTGATCATCATCTGCGAGCCACAGCTCAAGCCGACGACCGAATGGCAGGCCATCGCACGCGCCCACCGCATGGGACAGCTCGACACCGTCCAGGTTCACCGCCTGCTCTCCGAGGAAGGCGTCGACAAGCGCGTCACGGAGATCCTTGCCCGCAAGTCGGCGCTGTTTGACGACTTCGCCCGCCACTCCGACACGGCACACAGCGCCGAGGAAGCGTTCGACATCACCGAGCGCGAACTCGCGCGCGAGGTTGTCGGGCTCTTCGCCGATCCGGTGGGGAGTGAGCCGCGCGGGGCGACCGCGGGCTGGGTGTAGGGGTCGAGGTCCCCGATGATCAGAAGCGCCAACCACTGATCGACTTCGAGGACCTCGACGTTGTCCAACGCTACGGGGTGCGCCGGCGCGCCCACCACCACTGACCCCTGTCCGCGCTGTGACCTGCTGCTGGGGCTGCCCGCGGTCCGCGTCGAGACGGTCGAGCGCGATGAGACGACGATGACGGTGACGGTCTCCACGCCATGGCAGCTGATGGGCTGCCCGGACTGCGGGGTCGTGGCCCCGAGCCGCGGACGTCGCCGCCGGATCCTGCACGACGTGCCCCACGGCCAGGCCCGGGTCATGCTCGTGTGGCGCCAACGCGTGTGGCGGTGCCCCGAGAAGGGCTGCCCGCGTGGGACGTTCGCCGAGCAAGTCCCGACTCTGGTCGCGCCGCGAGGCTCGATCACGACCCGTGCGGTGACCTGGGCGATCGGGCAGCTGCGCCGCGAGCACGCCACGATCGCAGGGCTGGCCCGAAGGCTCCAGGTGAGTTGGTGGGCGTTGTGGCGGGCCGTGCGTCCCGAGCTCGAACGCCTCACCGACGACGAGTCCCGGTTCGCCGGCGTGACCAGCCTCGGGGTCGACGAGCACGTCGTGCGCCGCGAGGCGCTGTTGTTTCGGATGGAGGTGAGAGACCACCATCGCCGTGTCGTCGTAGCGGCGCGGTGAAGCTGGCGGCAGCCTGGCCCGGGGAACGTCGGGTGCGGG
>Ga0075011_10000846_pt1 | contig 16328 bp, 15 predicted proteins | sample TARM_MetaG_T_14_FD_72354 | JGI IMG/M metagenome (GOLD analysis project Ga0075011, IMG submission 72354) | Freshwater microbial communities from Pennsylvania, USA, analyzing microbe dynamics in response to fracking - TARM_MetaG_T_14 | ecosystem: Environmental > Aquatic > Freshwater > River... | reverse complement strand
ATGCAGAATACCAGATTATACCAATGAAGACTTGATTTTTGTTTATAAAAATAAATTTACAAATAAGAATCATTATTTTACTTTTAAGAATAAAGGTCTTTCTTCTTTTGAAGAAAAAATGAACTTTGTTATTTTGAATGAGGTAACTAGTTTAGTTGAAAAAAATTCTAAATTAGAAAATTTATGTTCAATGGATGATTTGACAGGTTTATATAATAGACGATTTATTATAAATCGTTTGAATGATGAAATAAAATTGTCAAATCGATATAGAGAAAATTTATCTATTATAATTTTGGATATAGACAATTTCAAAGAAATAAATGATACTTTGGGACATTTAGTAGGAGATAAAATTCTTGTACAAACAGCCAAAATAATAGAAAAATCATTGAGAGATACAGATTGTGTTGGTAGAATAGGAGGAGAAGAGTTTATAGTTATTCTTCCTAAGACTGATTTAGAACATGCTTATTTATGTGCAGAAAGAATTAGAAAAAATATATTTGATTATAAATATGAAGATTATATTAAAAATGTGAGTATAAGTGGTGGGATTTCTTGTTATGATTACAAGCAAACGGTAGAAGATATGATAAGAAATGCAGATATTCTTTTATATAAGGCAAAAAATAGTGGTAGAAATAAAATAGCTATATAGCTATTTTATTTGTTCTAGCATTCTAGTTATTTGTTCTAACACATAAGTCTCTCTTTTAATCCATTTGACTGTATTTTTTCTTTGAGAAATCTTCAAATTATTTAAATAAGCTTCTTCTACCCCTACCCAAACAGGAATAGACTGTTCATCCTCTATCTTTATATTTTCTTTTTTTCCAATTAAACTAGCAAAGTAATAAGTAGAAAACATATGAAAAACATCAAAGCCTTCTACCTGTCCTTCATCATATTCATTTATTTCAATAAATTTTTCATTCATAAGAATACTACAAGCAGTCTCTTCTAAAGTTTCTCTAAGTAAGGCAAATTTGTGAGATTCACCTTTTTCAATTCCACCACCAGGAAACTTATAATCTCCATTTAAAGTTGAAAGAAGCATTAGGACTTTGTTTTCTTCTAAAATAACAGCTCGCACAGCTTCTCTATAATGAATTTTTCCATTCAGTTTTAAATTATCTTTACACCAAATTTCATGTTTCATAAATAATAACTCCAGATTTTTTAGATTTATTTCTTTTTAACTTCTCTTTTTTCCTTAGTTCTAGTATTAATTTTTTTATTATATTTCTTAGAAAAATTTTCATGAATATTATTTATATCTTTCTCAGGAACAAAATTCTTTCTTTCAAATTTTTCTCCTAAAAGTGTCTCTATTTCTTCTATTATTTTTTTATCTTTTTCAGTAGCAAATAAATAAGTTTCTCCTAATTCGTCTCCTCTAGCAGTACGCCCAACACGGTGAATATAACTTTCTGCCTGTTCTGGAGTGTCATAGTTGAAAATATGTGTTACTCCTGTAATATCAAGTCCTCTTGAGGCAACATCTGTTGCTACTAAAAATTGAATTTCAGCGTCTCTAAAAGATTTAAGAATTTTTTCTCTTTTAACTTGAACAATGTCACTATGTAATTTTTGGACATTATAATTTCTTTCTTCTAATCTTTGCTCAAGTTTATCAACTCTTGCCTTCGTTCTACAAAATATTATTCCCATAAAAGGTCTTGTATCATTTAATAGAGTACAAAGAGCATCTATTTTTTCTCTATCACTAGTTTCTACTAAGTATTTTTTTATTTTATTAGAAAGATTATTTTCAACTTGAACTAAAGAGGCTTCCTTAGTTATTTTATAAGCTAATTTTTTTACTTCTTTATTAAGAGTAGCAGAAAAACATAAAGTTTGTCTTTTCTTATTACTGGCATTTACAATAGTTTCTACATCATTTTGAAAACCCATTAATAACATTTGATCTGCTTCATCTAATACCAAATGCTTTAAGCTATTTAACTTAATTAAACCTTGATTAATAAAATCTATTAATCTTCCAGGTGTAGCCACAATAATATCAATATTCCCTTTAGTATCACTAATTTGCTTAGAATATTCTCTTCCACCATAAATAGTCATTATATTTAAATTGTTAATGTTAATTTTTTGAACTTCTTCACTAATTTGTAAAGCAAGTTCTCTTGTAGGACAAAGTATTAAACTTTGGATTCCTTGTTTGCTTTCTGTTATAGAATCAATTATAGGTAGAAGGTAGGCAAAAGTTTTACCTGTTCCTGTGGGAGCTTCTCCTATTAAGTCTTTTTTATTTATAATTAATCCTATACTCTTTTCTTGAATACTTGTTGGATTTTTAATACCAAATTTTTCTAATCTTTTTGCTAACTTCCCATTAATTCCTAATTGTTCAAATTTATTCATTATTCCACCTTTTTACTTTGATTCATCTATTTTTATTTTTTTATCTTAACAGTCCATTATATCATAGTTTATCAAAATATCCCAATAGAAATTAAAATACTTATATTTTTTTTGCGTCTTCTTCTAAAAATCTAATAATTTTTTTTACTTTTTCTATATTTGCTTTAAGAGTCATAAAAGTTTCTTCCCTTATTCCTAAAGCACCTTCTCTTAATATAAGTTCCGCTGTCCCCCATACAAATCTAACAATAAAATCTAAATTTTCATTACTTATTTTTAATTCCTCTTTTTCTACTGACCATAAGAAAATTTCTTTTAGACAATTTAGATTTGTGCTAAGCCATTTGGCTAATAAATCTTTAATTCTAGGATTTTCTATTTCTGAAAATGCCTTATAATAAACCTTATACAAGTTTTCAGTTTCACCTACTATTTTATATATATTTTCAATGATAATATTTAAATTTTGTGTTAATGAGTACTCTCTTTTATTATTGACAAAAATTACATTATGTAAATTAACTAAAGAATAATTTATAGCATCTACAAAAATATCATCTTTATTTTTGAAATATCGATATAAAGTTCCTTCTGCTACCCCAGCTATTTTAGCTATTTTAGCTGTACTCATATTTTGATAATTTCCTGTTTTTAATAAGTTGTTAGCAGCTAAAACAATCCTTTCTCTTTTATTAGGCATGTATCTTTCTCCTTTTCCACAAATTTCCCATGTTATATTCCTTTTTTGTATAGCAAACTAAAATTTAAATATTCCAAGAAAGAAAGGCGACAAAGTCGCCTTTTAGTGATATTTTAAAAATTGTATTCAAATTTTGCAAAAGCATAATCACTATCTTTATATTGACCAAATTTACTATCTTCTTTACCATGAATCCATATATAGCCAAGATTCATTTTTATATCATCTTTTAACTGAAGCTCCACAGAGTTTGTAAAAATAAAGCTACTGTCTTCTACCTCATATGTAATTTTTGATTCTGGAATAATCTTATCATTTTTATACTTATCACTAATTTTTACCACTAACATATTTTGCATTGTATTAACCTTACCATTAAATCCAGTATTAGCGTCATAGCCCTTATTTTTCAAATTATCTTTAGCTTTAGAACTATTTAACAAATAAGTAGTTTGCAATTGAACATTAATATTAGCATTATTTAATTTCAAATCTCGATCAAAACCAAATAAAGTTTCAATTCTGTTATTAGAAACAAGAGGGTCATCTCCACTAGTATCTTCAGTATGTATATAAACAACTTCTCCTCTAGTGTTATATCCATTAATAACCTTTGCAAATTCTCCACCTATTGTATGGATTTTAGTATAATCCACATTTATATCCGCCAATGTATTACCAGTTATTACTATATTAGCAGTCTTATCATAGCCCTTATATAAAGTAAACCCATAATCTAGGCTATCTTTAGTATTTGTATGTCTTATTGCAAATTGGCTATATTTAATATCATTATCTACTTCAAGTAAATTTTCTATCATATTTTCACTTAAATTAGAATTACTATCATACATATTTTGTATAGATTTAGGTGTAAAGTGGTGACCCTTTCTAGTTTCTAATTTATTCGGAGTAAAACTAGGTGCCCATGCAAATATATATTTTGCCTCACCTTCACCTCTATAAGTTACTTTTAACATATCTTCCGCAATAACTCTTTCTGCATAATCTCTTTCCAGTAAATCAGACAAATCCATTCCATTCATAAGGTCAACGGGTTGAATCATATCCCCCTTACCCCAAATATTCTTTATTCTTCCAATATCGAAGATATACTTATCATAAAATAATCTAATGTAGGCTTCATCAATTTCTATTTCTTTATCTTCATTTATTTTTAATTTTGTAAAAAAATCAGATGACTCTTTAGCGTAAGAAAGTTCCAAAAATAAATCTACTTTTGATTGACTTTTATCACTTGGAGTAATAATTCTATTCTCTAGATTCAATCTTCCACCAATTTCTAAAGTCCCTTCAGAAATACCACCAAAGCTACTAGCAAAAGAAGAATCATCTCCAAAAGAGTCTGATGAATCAAAAGAATCAAAAGAGTCGAATGAATCAAAAGCCCATATATTACTTACTAGTAAAAGACTAGCTAATAATAATTTTGTCTTTTTCATATTTCCTCCTATCTTGCTCTTCCTGTTTCCAAGAATTCTTGTGTAAATCTTCTAGGGTCAACTTTAACATTATATTTAATCATTGGATTTCCACTGTTGTCGTTTCTCATTTTAAGCACAGTTGAATGACCAGTGTTTACAGTTGTCATAACAGTTTCAAATATAGTCCAAATATCTTGAACTTGTTTAATTTCTCCTTCTACCTTCATTACTTTTTCCAATTCACCAGTTCTTTTATTATAAAGCTCTGCTTTCATAGGTACATAATGTTCCTTAGTAACGTAAACTATTCTCTTTGAGTATTGAGCATCAGCCATATCTACTGGAATAGACTCAATAACGTAACATTCGTAACCATTAACTACCTCTGAACCTAATAGTTTATGAGTATCTTCTTCTACCTCTCTAGTTTCCATATCACCATAACTAAAATCAGAACCAACAAATGATGAACCTTTATCAGCACTTGCGATACGTCTTACTCTTTTTAAGTCAGGAAGATATATCCATTTATCATCATCTGTACCTAAAGGTTGTGCAACAGTTAAAAATCTAGTTCCTCTAATTGATGCAGGACTAACAAATTCCATGACAACCTTACTTAAATCTAATTCTTTATCATAAGTATAAGCCCAAGTATTAATAGCTCTAGTTGGTCTAGGATTTCCATTACCATCAATTAGTATCATTTCCATTGCAGCCATCATAGTATCGCCAGTATCTCTATCCCTTGCAGCTCTAGCAACTTGTTCACCAGTAGTTAATTCCGCAAAAGCAAAAGCAGACATAAGTAACATTGTTAAAATTAAAGTTATTTTTTTCATTTTATTCCTCCTCTTATCTTTCTATAAATTTTGGTTTAAATATTCCTAAAAGTACAGGTAACACTACTAAAGCTCCAATAGATGATGTAAGCATAGTAATTGCTACTAACATACCTAAACTAACTAATGGTTCAAAGCTTGAGAACATAAGCACTATAAATCCAAGTGCTACTGAAACAGCGTTGAATATAATTGCTTTTCCTGTTGAAACTAAAGTTGCCTTTGTAACTTCTTCTAGGTCATCTGTTTTCTTTCTTTCTTCATTATAAGCACTTAATAAATGTATTGTGTAATCTACTCCAATACCAATTGCAATACTTGCAACCATAGAAGTAGCAATATCTAATCTTATTCCAAAGAATCCCATAATTCCAAAGTTTATTAACAAAGAAACTGTTAATGGAACTATACCAAATATTCCCGCAATTGCAGAACGATAGCTTATACTTAAGATTACAAATACTGCTATTAATGAGAATATAATACTTTTAATTTGGCTTCCTACAATTAGATTGTTAGTAGCCAAGCTTAAATCACCATTTCCAGATACTTTAACTGTATATCCTTCTGGGAAATTATTTGCAACATATTTTTCAATATTTTCTTTAAATTCTTTTGTTACTAGATTGCTTGGGTCTTTTAATTGGAATATCATACGTGATTGACTAGGTTCTAACTGGTCATCAACATAGTCATCTAGTGAACCTGAATAAAGTAATAAATATTGTGATATTAAATTTTTTAAGTTATCTATACTAACAGCACCGTATTTACCTAAATCACTTGGTATTTCGTTAAAAGCTTCTCCTTTAAAATTACGTTTTTGATTAACTAGGCTTATTAATTTGTAAACATCTAAATCTAGGGTATCACTCGTTAATACAGCTTTGTTAATTAATTCAACAGGGTCAGAGATAGTACTTGCTTGGAAGGTTTTTTCTACAACTTCATCTTCCACAGCTAGTGATTCTCCAAAGAAATCATCTTCTTCAAAAAAGCTTTCTTCTTCAAAGAATGAATCTTCACCAAAGAAAGAATCCTCTTCAAAATCTGAAAAATCTTCATTGGAAATAGAATCTTTTTCTTTAGAATTTTCTTCTTCAGGATAATTCATTACCTTATTCATTCTTTTAATAAAATCAGTAAAACTAGTTACATTTCCAATATAGTCATAAGAACTAATAAAGTGATGTTTCATTTTATCCATTTCTTCTAACACTTCTGGATTAGTTAAACTACCTCTACCTAATTCACTCCCATCAATTACTACATTTAGTAGATTCGTTCCACTAAATTCCTTATTTATGAATTTATCAGATTTAACTATTTCAGTATTTGCTTTAAAATAATCAATCATTACATTATCGATTATAATTCTTTTTGTTCCAACTACTGATAATAAAATTAAGGTAAACAACATTAAAATAATTACCATTCTACTTGATTTCAACTCATGATAACAAGCTAATATTAATTTATTCATTAAAGGAGTTGTATCTTCCTTTAATATTTTTTTTGCTTGTTTTACATTTAATAAAGCTGGAATTAATGTTAGAGCTACTAATAAAGCCGTTACTACTCCTACCCCTGTGAATATACCAAATTCCTTAATTGGTACAATTTCACTAGTTGCTAAGGACACAAAACCTACAAAAGTAGTTAGACCCGCTAAAAACACAGGCTTCCCCACATGTTTTAAAGTTTTACTTATATAAGCATTATATTGTTCTTTGCTTAATTCACCATTATGATGGTTTACATAGTCATAAAAATGACTGATGATATGTATTCCATATGCACTTCCTACTGCTATTAGAAGTACAGGAATAGCTGTTGCCACCATAGTTATATTGATTCCAAATAATGACATAAAGCCCATAGTCCATATAGTACTTACAATAACATTTACAAAAGGTAAGATTACTCCACCTAATCTACCAAAACTAAGATATAGAGAAATTAATACTGTTAGTAATACAAAGGGAACTAAGGTTCTTACATCTTTTTGCATAAATTCACCCATTAATACATTTATAACAGTACTACCTGCCGTATAAAATGTACCTGTATTTCCTTTGTTTTCTTCAATTATATTTTGAATTTCCTTAAAGATTCTTTCTTTATCTTTTGCCTCTGCACTTTCTACAATTTTTACTAAAATTTGTGTAGATTTAAAATCATTACTAACTAGAGAACGTCCATACATCTCTCTCCAAGATATGATTTTTGATTTTAATAAAGCTATATCTTCGGGATTGTTTATATCTTCCACAAGGTCAGCGACTTCCATACCTTCGCTTGTTCCTTCAATATAGTCACTATTAATAAGGCTGGTAACCTCGTCTACTCCTATAACTCCTTCAAAGGCATCTGTTAATTTGTCAATTAAAATCAAATTGTTTTTAGAGAAGACATCACCTTGATTAACCTTCATTGCCACAGATATAATATCACTACTACCAAAAATTTCTTTTGATTCATCATTAAGTATCTTTGATGAATTATGGTCTGGTATAAATATTTCAACATCATTATTAATTATTAAATTTGGTATTTGTAAAGCCAAAAATAAAGTAATAATTGCAATAGTAGAAATAACTATCCATGGATAATTATATAACTTTTTACTCCCCATTCTTAAAAACCTCCTATGAAAATAAATGAGCACTCACTCAATTTTGTATAAAAACAGTATAGTGTAAAAAAATATATTTGTCAACATAAAATTTAATATTATAAGTGTAATTTTATGTTTTGTGAGAATTTGATTTTAAAAGTCTCATATTGTTTATTTTGATTAATACAAGATTATTTAATCTTACATGTGTAACTTTGGACTTTCTATAATTAAAGTAACTGGTCCATCATTTAGAAGTTCCACCTTCATGTCAGCTCCAAATTTACCCCCTTCTACCTTTTTCACTTCTTTTTTAGCCTTTTCAATGAATTTTTCATATAGGCTTATTGCCATCTCACCTTTACCAGCCTGCATATAATTAGGTCTTAAGCCCTTCCTACAATCTCCATAAAGGGTAAATTGAGAAACTACCAACAGCTCTCCATCTACATCTTTTAAAGATAAATTCATTATTCCATTTTCATCATTGAAAATTCTTAGATTAACAACTTTATTAAGCATATAATCTAACTCTTTATCTCCATCATTTTTATCTACACCAAGTAAAAGCATAATTCCTTCATTTATACTCCCAACAATTTCATTTTCTACTTCTACCTTGGCATATTTTACTCTTTGAACTACAGCTTTCATTATGTCTCCTTTATTTTAAAATCTATATTTGTATTTTTATTTAAAATAAGCTTAATAAAATTATTCTCATCTTTTGGTGATATTAAGCTTATTCCTGAATATCCATGCCTTATTTCTATTCTATCAAGAGAAAGACTTGCAGATGAAAGAGGATTTCTTGTTTTTTTAATACTTTTAATATTGCTTATTTTTATCTTTTCTTTAAATGGACCACATTTTATAATAAGCACTTCATCTACAATATAATATTTTGTACCAAACCATATCCATAATAAGAATGGTCGAAGTGAATAGCATAATAATTTTAATAAGGAAGTTTTCACCTATAAAGGAAATAACAAGACCTAGTAAGGTAGAAGTCCAAATTAAAAAACCAATGAAAAAATCTTTTTTAGAACTAAATATCATATGAAAACCTCCTTTTGTTAGAGTAATTATAGCTCGTTGCAAAAATTCAGTTTATATTTCATTTAATAAAAAATCCCTCTACCCTTCTACCTTCTTCTTATTCAATATAAAAATCATGATTAATGACCAAGTTATTAATATAATACTAATCAAATGTGGTGCTCTAAAGCCACCAATCATAAGGTCTTCTGCTCTAAAGAAACTAACAAAGACTCTAATCAATGAATATTCAATTATATAAATAAAACTTAAAATCCCCTTATTAAGTTTTTTTGTCTTTTTTAAATATATAAGAGATAAAAATGCAAAAAAGTTTAAAACCATTTCATAAAGCATTGCTGGATGTAAGGCTAAATTAGGAAATTCGTCTCCAGCAGGACTGTTAGGTGGAAACACTATTCCCCAAGGAACTAATTCTTTAAAATTCATTTTTTCCATAAGAGGTAATTTTAGATATATTTCATACCATTCATAAAATTTATTATTAGAAAAAATAACTGATAAAGGGGTAAAAGTTGGTACTCCATGAACTTCGCCATTCATAAAGTTTCCAAAACGCCCTATAGTCTGACCGAATAATAAATAAGGTGCTGCTAAGTCTGTTAAATTCCATACATTTGTTTTATATAATCTTGAATAAATAAAAGTACCAACAAGTCCTCCTAAAATAGCTCCATGTATTGCCAAGCCTCCATGCCATACAGCTAAAATTTCCAAAGGCTTATATAAATAATAATCCATATTAAAAAGGACATAATAAAGTCTAGCTCCTAATAAACCTGAAATTATAGAAACCATAGCATAGTTATCTACAAAATCCTCTGTTAAGTCAAAATCCTTTGCTTCTTTTTTTGCAAAGTGTATTGCAAAAACAAAAGCAATAGCATACATTAAACCATAATATCTAATTTCTAGTGGTCCTAATTTTAAAAATACTGGATTCATAATTTTCTCCTTCTACCTTCTCTATTTATTTTTGATTTTCTAATAAATATATTGTATAATTTTAATGTTAAGTATGTCTTAAGTATAACATATTTTTTTTAAGCTTAAAAGTATTATGTAATTTTAATTATATCTTGATTTTTATTGTAAAAATTAATATAATATGTAAAATGTACGAAATTAGTATTATTTAGTTTCAAAACTTTGAAGGAGGAAATTATGTATAATGTAGTAAATATTACAGAAAATGTATATTGGGTTGGTACCAATGATAGAAAAACTGACAGATTTGAGAATATGTGGCCACTAGAAAAAGGTGTTGCTTACAATTCTTATGTTATTGTTGATGAAAAAACAGCTTTAATTGATACTGTTGAATTTGGTGAAAGTGAAGTGTTTTTAGAAAAAGTGCGTGAAGTATTAAATGGTAGAGATTTAGATTATTTAATAATCAACCACATGGAGCCAGACCATTCAGGTTCTATTAAGGACATTAGAAATATATATCCAAATGTAAAAATAGTAGGAAATGCTAAAACTTTCCCTATGGTAGAAGGTTTTTTTGGAATCACAGATAATTTACACGAAGTAAAAGAGGGAGATAAAATTGAATTAGGTGCAAAGCATACTTTACAATTTTTTATGACTCCTATGGTACACTGGCCAGAAACTATGGTAACATATGAGATTAATAATAAAATATTATTCTCTGGAGATGCCTTTGGAAGTTTTGGAGCATTAGATGGTGGAATTTTTGATGATGAATTAAAAATAGAAGCTTATGAAGATGAAATGAGAAGATATTACTCTAATATAGTTGGAAAATATGGAGCAACAGTTCAATCTGCATTGAAAAAATTGGCAGGTTTAGATATAAAATTCATTTGTGCAACTCATGGACCTATTTGGAGAACTCAATTAGATAAAGTAATTAAACATTATGATAATTGGTCAAAATTACTTCCAGAAGAAGAAGGGGTAGTTGTAGTATACGGAACTATGTATGGAAATACTGCAAAAACTGCTGAAGTAATTGCAAGAAAATTAGCTTTAGAAGGTATCAAAAATGTTAAGGTATATGATGCGTCAAAAACACATCAATCTTATATTTTAAGTGATATTTGGAAATATAAAGGTTTAATTATAGGTTCTGCATCATACAATACAGCAGTATATCCACCTATTGAATCTTTAATCAGTAAATTAGAATTATATGGTTTAAAAAATAGATATTTAGGTATGTTTGGTACTTATTCTTGGAACGGTGGAGGATTAAGAGGAATATCTGCCTTTGCTGAAAAAATGAGAGGTATAGAATTGGTAGCAGATGGTTTTGAAGTTTACTGTTCTCCAAAAGAAACAGATTATGAAAAAGCTGAAGCTATTGCAATAGCTATGGCTGAAAAATTAAAATCAGAAAGATAATAGTTTAGTAAAAAAATACAGGCATCCTAACAATTTATTTTAGGTTTGCCTGTATTTTTTAAATCTATTTCATAACAACTCTATAAAGTGCTAATAGTGGATTCCAAACACTTGAGTTTGTAGGAGAATATGGAAAATCTATATTAAATAATTCATCTATGGGAATTTTCATAGTAATAACTATTGCAAACTGGTCAATAAATTGAGCAACAGCTTCTTTTCCTATTCCAAAAGCTCCTAAAATAAGCTTTGTATCTTCATCATAAATTACATTTATTTTACTTGTATAATCCGATCCAAAACCTCCTACCTTTGAAAAAGCTTTAATATAACGTTCTTTAGCATTATAACCAAATGCCTTAGCTTCATCTAAATTAAGTCCAGTACCTGCTACCTTCAAATTAAAGAAAGAAAAAGCAAAACTACCACTAACACCCTTCCATGGAATACTTTTACCAGATAAATGTTTGGTTAAAAGAATAGCTTGCTTATCTGCCACATCTCCAAATGGAGCATAAACCATTTTACCTGTCATTTTATGTTCGTTAAAAACTAAGTCTCCTAGTGCATAAACATCTTCTATATCAGTTTCCATATATTCATTTACATATACTCTATTTCCTTCGCTAAAATGAAAATCTGATTTTACTAACAAATCTAGATTAGGTGTAATCCCTATTGCCATTAATAGCATATCTCCTTCTACCTTTTCCCCACTGTCTAAAACTACTCCTTTAAATATATTGTTTTCATGGATAATTTCACTTACTTTTTCCCCTAGCCTAAGTTTAATACTTTTTTCTCCTGCTTTTTTTATTAATTCATCTGATACTGACTTATTTAATCTAGGGAATAGAGTTTCTTGTAATTCAATAAGTTCAATATCCATATAATCAAATTTTAATGCTTCTGCCATTTCCAAACCTATAAAGCCACCACCTACAATAATTGCTTTTTTAGGGTTTTTAGTTACTACAAAGTCTTTTATTTTTTCTGCATCTAGGGCATGGCTTAATCTAAAAATATTCTCAATTCCTTCTTTATATCCTGTGAAATTTGGAATAATTGCCTTTCCACCTAAGCTTAAAATTAACTTGTCATAGGAAAAACTTCCTTTTATATTTTCTCCTTCTACCTCTATAAATTTTTCTTGAAAATTTATTAGTTTAACTTCATGATTTTCATAAACCTTAATTCCTTTTTCCCTAAAAAAATCAGGAGTATTATGGACAACACTGTTAAAACTAAGTTCTCCTGAAATATAATAAGGTGTTGGGCAACCAGCCCAGCCTACATAAGGACCTTTTTCAAAAAGTATAATTTCATCATTAGGTAGCAGTTTTATAAGTTGTGCAGCACAAGTCATTCCCCCTGCTCCACCACCAATTATTACTATTTTTTGTTCCATTTAAAAACCTCCTTTGCAATAATTGTATATAAATACTTTACTAAATAAATTTCTTTTTCCTTTAAAAATTATTGATATTATAGGGTTTTTTATGTGAGAATTAATAATAAAAATTGGTGTCAGTTTTCACCAACACCAATATCATAAAATTTATTTTATAAAACCAATTTTTCTTTTATTCCATATGAATCTAAAAAATCTATAAGAAACCCTGTTTTCCAAAGGTCTTTTAATAAAAGTTCAATCTCCATATTACTTAAATTAGATGTATCTTCTAAATAATTAAGTAATTCACTTTTATTTATGGATCTCCATCTACCTATTCTTTCCCAAGTTAGAAGTAAAACTAAAGCATGATTTTTATTTAATTTAATGTCTCTTTTATTGCAAATAAGATAAAAAAATCTAAGCAATCTTTCAATGCAAACAGCCTTATTCTTTTCTCTAAGACAATCTGGACAAACAAAATCTAATATATTAGGAATAAATAAAATTTGTTTTTTCAAATTAATTTCTTTACCACTAGGTCTATGGTATAATTTTTTTATTTTAAATTGAGTTTTATCATTTTTTCTTTCAATAAGTCTAGAACAATCAATTCTACCTCTAAGAGTTTCATCATAAATACTTTTTAATGTATAATTTTCCATCTTACTAAATAGTTCTTTAATATCTTTTCTTAAACAAATATAATTTTTATTTTTTCTACTAATGTAATACATACTAAAACTCCCTTCACAACAATTCAATTTATAATGATTCTATTTGATTATCTTCTAAGTCATGGAGAATAGGAATAGACCTGTGCCCTAATCCAATAACTACTTCATTCAAATGTAATAAGCCTATACTGAAAAATATTGCCACACTTAAATGCTCTCCTTTTCTTGCAACACCTAATTTACCACCAACATTTAAACCATTAGTTTTGGCATTTATTTGTTGTAAAGCCTCTCTTACTGCTCCAGTAATAGCTCCATCATGTAAATGACAGTCTTTTATTATATTTTTTCTTTTAGATGCAACAAGGGCACTTTCTATTATTTTTGAAGTTATATTAGGTAATTTCCCACCAATATCCACAGCAGTGGCATTAATTCCATCTTGTGCGTATAATTTACTTAAATTGATTTCTTCTTCTCTTGAAGTCAAAGCCATTTTAATGGCAATTTTTGCAATATCAGTTGTTTTGTTTTGCATATTAAATCCTCCGTCTTCTTTGCTTAATATATTCTAGTACATTTTTATCAAATTTCATACTCTTTTTTTTAAAAATAAGAATTTTTTTAATTTTTTCAATTATTTCTTTCATTATATTTTTTTTTGTGTATAATTAGAGTGAAAGAAGGTGATTTTATTTATAATACAATAGATTATAATAAAAAGTTAGCTATATTAGCAGGGATAGACTACAATCAAAAAAATACATATACTTTTGAAGATGCTATGGATGAATTAAGAGAATTAGCAAGGGCAGGAAATTTTGAGGTTGTGTCACAAATAAGTCAAAAAAGAGAAAAGAAAGAGACAGGAACTTATTTTGGCAGTGGAAAGTTAGAAGAACTAAAGGAAGAAATTATAAGGACAGGTGCTAACTTAGTTATTTTTGATGATGAATTAAGTGGTATGCAAATCAGGAATTTAGAGGCAATTCTTGAAGTTGATATACTTGATAGAACAGGTTTGATTCTAGGAATATTTGGTACAAGGGCTAAGAGTAAAGAAGGACAACTACAAATAGAATTAGCACAACTAGAATATGAAAAACCTAGACTTATAGGACTTGGAGAAATTTTATCAAGAACAGGAGCAGGAATAGGTACTAGAGGTTTAGGAGAATCAAAATTAGAATTAGACCGTAGAGTAATTAGCAAAAGAATTGTAGAAATAAAAAAACAAATAGAAGAAGTGCAAAAAAATAGGGAAATTCAAAGAAGTCAAAGAGTTAGAAGCGGAATAAAAAATATTGCCTTAGTTGGATATACTAATGCTGGGAAATCTACTTTATTAAACAAATTTATAGAAATTAGTAAAAGTGAATTAGAAAATAAGGCTTATGTGGAAGATATGCTTTTTGCAACACTAGACCCCTTTAATAAAAAAATTGTGCTTGAGGATAATTTATCATTTATCTTAACAGATACAGTAGGTTTTGTAAGTAAGTTACCTCATACTTTGGTAGAAGCCTTTAAATCTACTTTGGAAGAAGTTGTACTAGCTGATTACTTAATTTATGTTGTTGATGTATCAAACGAGCATTATCAGTATCAGTTAGATGTTACGTTAAATGTAGTTAAGGAACTAGGAGCTGGGGACATTCCTTTTTTAGTTGCTTATAATAAGATAGATAAGCTAAGTGAAGAAGAATTAAAAGAAAGAGGAGATATAAGCTTTGACTTTGTTGATATATCAGCAGTAAATGGTCTTGGTTTGGAAAGTTTAATAGAAAAAATTAAAAAGCATATTTCCAAAGAAGAAGTTTTATTGAAACTTTTATTACCTTATGATGTTGGGAATCTTCACTCACAGCTAATGGAAAAAAATAGGGTTATGAATAGTGAATATAAAGAAAACGGTATAGAGGTAGAAGTATATATTAAGAATAGTGAATTACATAAATTTGAAAAATATAAGATTGATTAATTTTTATATTCTTTTATTTCAAGGCTCTCCCTTTGGGAGAGCTGTCACGTAGTGACTGAGAGGGAATGTTTTCTTTGTGATTAAATATGGAAATACCTGAGTAATAAAATAAAGGTTTAGGCTTTTGCAACAAGGAATAAAATTAAAGATTTAAGGAGTAATAATTTGAAAAATATAAAGAAAAAGGGAGAGTTGCATAAAAATAATCCGCATAAAGGTAAGTATGATTTTAATATTTTAACTAAAAATCTACCTGAATTAAAGGAATATATTAAAAAAAATCCAAGCGGAGAAGATACAATAGATTTTAGTGATAATCAAAGTGTAATTCTTTTAAATAAAGCACTACTAAAAACTTTCTATAATGTTGAGAATTGGGAGATACCAGCAGAATTTTTAGTGCCACCAATTCCAGGTAGAGCTGATTATATCCATTATATAGCAGAACTTTTGAATAAAAAGGAAAATATTCGAGTTTTGGATATAGGTACTGGAGCAAATTGTATCTATCCAATTATAGGGAGTCAAGCTTATAATTGGGATTTTGTAGCTACTGATATTAACATTAAGGCTTTGGAAAATGCTAAAAAAATAGTAGATTCTAATAATAATTTAAAAAATAAAATAGTACTAAAACTTCAAAAAAATAAAAACAATATTTTTCAAGGTATTATTAATAGTGAAGATAAATTTGATTTAGCTATGTGTAATCCACCTTTTCATTCATCGCAAGAAGAAGCAATAAAAGCAAATGAAAGAAAAGTAAATAATCTTGGTAAAAATAATAAAAACATCAAAAAAGGCTTGAATTTTGGTGGGCAAAAAGATGAATTATGGTGTGAAGGTGGAGAAT
>Ga0075011_10000843_pt1 | contig 16349 bp, 12 predicted proteins | sample TARM_MetaG_T_14_FD_72354 | JGI IMG/M metagenome (GOLD analysis project Ga0075011, IMG submission 72354) | Freshwater microbial communities from Pennsylvania, USA, analyzing microbe dynamics in response to fracking - TARM_MetaG_T_14 | ecosystem: Environmental > Aquatic > Freshwater > River... | reverse complement strand
CTGGCCGCGCGCGCGGCCAGTGGCCACAGTGTCACCGTGATCGTCACCAATGTCCGCAACAACGCGGGCCACGTCCATATCGACGTGTGCCCGCAAGGCTTGTTCCTCAAGGACAATTGTCCGTACATGGCCGATGCCCCGGCCCATGCGGGGACGACCCGCGTGGTCGTGAACGGCGTGCCTGCGGGCGACTATGGCATCCAGGCCACCCACGACGAGAACGACAACCACAAGGTTGACCGCAATTTCCTGGGCATGCCCAAGGAAGGCATCGGGTTCTCGCGCGATGCGCCGATCCATCTTTCGCCGCCAAGCTGGAAGGACGCGGTGATTTCCGTACGTGGCGACGCAAGCTTTTCGCTGCGCATGCGCTACATGCTGGGCAAGTCGGGGCCGGATCAGCGATGAGCGAAAAGGGGGGCTCATCGACATCCCGCTTTGCCGGGCTTCATCTGGTGGCGCGGCTGGTCGCGCTGGCCACCGGCGCGCCGCGCCGGGTCTTCGGGTTTGCGCTGCTGCTCACGCTCGCCGCGCTGGCGGTGGTGGCCACCCGCTTCGACATGAGCACGGACACCTCGTCGCTCATTTCGCCCACGGTGCCATGGCGCCAGCACGAACAGGCCTTTGACGCGGCCTTTCCGCAATTGCGCGATTCGATGCTGGTGGTGATCGACGGGGAAACCCCCGAGCTGGCCGAGGACGCGGCGATCCGCCTGTCCGATGCGCTGGCCCACGATGCCGCCCATGTGCGCAATGTGCGCCGCCCCGATGGCGGGGACTTCTTCAATCGCGAAGGGCTGCTGTTCGGCTCCGATCAGGACGTGCGCGACGCGACCGCCGCGATGGTCAAGGCCCAGCCGCTGCTCGGGCCGCTGGCCGCCGATCCGAGCCTGACGGGCGTGGCCGGGGCCTTTTCGGCGATGCTCGACGGGGTCGACAATGGGTCGGCCAGCCTGTCCGATTTTGCCAAGCCGATGCAATCGCTGGCGCGTTCGGTCGACGGGCGGCTGGCGGGCAAGCCCGCGACGTTCTCGTGGCAGAAGCTGCTGGCGGCCAATGGGGCGGGCGGCAGCGATGGCGCGCTGGCCGCGCCCACGCGGCGCCTGCTGCTGGTGCGCCCGGTGCTCGACTTTGCCGCACTCACCCCCGGCAGTGCGGCGGGCGAGGCTATTCTGGCGACGGCGGGCAAGCTGGGCATTGATCAGGCCCATGGCGTGCGCGTGCGCCTGACCGGCGACGTGCCGCTGGCCGATCAGGATTTCGCCTCGCTTCAGGAAAACATCGGCCTTGTCGGGGCGATCATGGTCGCGGCCATGCTGCTCACGCTGTGGCTGGCCACGCGTTCGGTGCGGATGGTCGGCGCGATCATGGGCACGATCATTCTGGGCCTGCTGGTCACGCTGGCGCTCGGGCTGCTGGCGGTCGGGCGGCTCAACCTGATCTCGATTGCCTTCATTCCGCTGTTTGTCGGGCTGGGGGTCGATTTCGGCATCCAGATCTGCGTGCGCTTTGCCGCCGAGCGGATGCGCAAGCCGGGTGCATACGGCGACGGGCCCCCCGATGTGCGGCAGGCCCTTTCGGCGGCGGCGCAGGCGCTCAGCGCGCCGCTGACGCTGGCCGCCGGCGCCATCGTGCTCGGCTTTGCCGCGTTCCTGCCCACGGCCTATGTCGGCATTGCCGAACTGGGCGTGATTTCGGCCATCGGCATGGTCGTGGCGCTGCTGTTCAGTGTGACGGTTCTGCCCGCGGTGCTGGTCCTGCTCGATCCGCCTGTGCGCGATCTGGGCGAGGAAGGCGGGATCGCCGCGCTCGCCCCGCTCGACCGGCTGCTGGTGCGTCGCCGCAAGGCCGTGCTGGGCAGCTTCGTGGTGGCGATGGTGATCAGCATCGCGCTGCTGCCGCTCGTGCAGTTCGACTTCAACCCGATGGACATGCGCGACCCCGAGGCCGAGGCGATGCAGACCCTCGCCGACCTCACCCGCGATCCCGACCGCACGCCCGACACGATCAGCGTGCTGGCCCATGGCCGGGCACAGGCGCAAGACCTCGTCGCGCGGCTTGCAAAGCTGCCCGAGGCGCGCCGCGTGCTGTGGATCGACAGTTTCGTGCCCGAGGACCAGCAGGGCAAGCTTGCCACGATTGCCGATGCGCAGGGTGTCCTCGATTTCACGCTCAACCCGTTCACGGTCGCTCCGGCCGCGGACGATGCCGCGCTGGTCGCCACGCTGGCCACGCTCGGGCAGCGGCTGGAGGCCGAGGCGGCCGCGCATCCCGGCCCCGGCGCGCAGGAAGCGCGCGCGCTGGGCGCGGCGCTGACCCGTCTGGCCAAGGCCAGCCCCGCAAGCCGCGCGAGCGTGGGCGAGATGGTCTCGCGTCCGCTCACGGTCATGCTCGACCAGATGCGCGCCTCGCTGACGGCAGAGGCGGTTTCCGAGCAGACGCTTCCGGCTGACCTCGCGCGCGACTGGCGCGCGCCGGGCGACCTGTACCGGATCGAGGTGGTGCCTGCCGGTGATACCACCGACAATGGCGTGCTCACGCGCTTTCGTGCGGCGGTCGCGCAAGTGACGCCCGCGATCTCGGGCATGCCGGTGATCACGCAGGCGGCGGCCTCGACGATTGCCTGGGCCTTCGTGCAGGCCGGGATCATCGCCTTCGTGCTGGTGAGCGGGCTTTTGCTGGTGGTCCTGCGCTCGGTGCGCGAGGTGGCCTTCACGCTGGCCCCGGTGGTGCTCTCGATCTTCCTGACGCTGGGCACTTGCGTGTTGATCGGCCAGCCGCTCAACTTTGCCAATATCATCGCCTTCCCGCTGCTGTTCGGGGTGGGCGTGGCCTTTCACATCTATTTCGTGATGGCCTGGCGGGCAGGCGCGCGCGACCTGCTGCAATCGAGCCTGGCGCGCGCGGTGCTGTTCAGCGCCTTTGCCACGGGGACGGCCTTTGGCAGCCTGTGGCTCTCGCGCCATCCGGGCACGGCCAGCATGGGCAAGATCCTGATGATCTCGCTGATCTGGACGCTGATCTGTGCGCTGGTGTTCGAGCCTGCGCTGCTGGGCCCGCCCAAGGGCGAGGGGCGGGCAGATTGATTTGAGGGTTTTGCCGTGACACGAAAAAAGGGCGGGTGATCTGAAAAGATCGCCCGCCCTTTTTGCATGGGGTTCTGATCAGTTGGCCGGGTCGGCCAGCGGATCTTCCAGCTCGTGAGGCGCTGCCGGCTGGGTCTTGCCCGGTTCCAGCTTACCCGGTTCCAGCTTGAACGAGGACACGTCGGTTGCCGGATCGGTGAGCGCGGCATCGAACGGATCGCCCTGATCGGCGGCGGGCTTGCTGTGCCCTGCCTGGTACAGGACCGGGATCGTACCCGAGCTGGTGGGGTTGAGCGCGCGGCTCTTGAGCGCGCGGACTGCCCCGGCGCGGTCCTGAAGGTAGACCGAGCGCATCGTGGCATAAGGATCGACCGCCGAGGACAGCAGTGTCTTGAGATCCTGATCGGCGCGCGCGCGCAGGTCGAGGCCGCCGAGCACCGTCGTGGCAGCCTGATAGGGCGCGTTGTCGAGCGGATAGCCAATCGACATCGGCAGCAGCGCGCCATTGGCCGCCGATCCGAGCATGTCGCGCAAGTTGCTCGGCCCGACCATCGGCACGAAGATATAGGGGCCCGGCTTCACGCCATAATAGGCCAGCGTATCGCCAAAGCCGTTGACGTGGTGGGGGATGTTGACCCCCGGCAGCTTGGCCAGATCAAGCATGCCGCCAAGGCCATAGCTGCTGTTGAGCGCAAAGCGGGCCAGCGTGCGGCCTGCGCGGTCGAAGCGCAGTTGCAGGATGTCGTTGGCGAAGACCACCGGCTCGGAGACATTCTGGAGAATGTTGCGGATCGCATCGCGCAGGAACTGGGGCACCACGGCCTTGTAGGCCATCGCCAGCGGACGCAGCAGGATCCGGTCGAGGAACTGCTGGATGCTGTACATCGGGCGGTTGAAGCGGTGCCACGGGTCCTGCTTGGCCTCGACATCGACAGCCGCCTTGGCCGGTTCGGGCGGGGACGCGGCAGCATCGGTGGCGGCCCCGGCGACCGGGGCAGGGGCACCGGGAGCTGCCGGGGCGGCAACTTCAGCGGCCTCGCCAGCGGCGGGCGGCAGTGTTTCCTGCGCGGTCTGCGTCAGGTCGCCCAGCGTGGCAAGGCGCGCGGCGATCTCGGCGCTGCCGAGCGGGGCGAGCGCGAGGGTGCGGGCTCCGGCATCCAGCACCGGAAGGCCGGGCAGCGCGTCAGGGGCAACGAAAGAGGAATGCGCATCGTTCGCCGCCGTCGCGGGGGCCGCAAGCGGCACCGCGAAAGTCAGCGCGGCAGGCGCCATCGTGGCAAGGAGCATCAGTTCGTCCTGGCGGCGAGCTGGTCGAGATGGCCGATCAGGCTGCGGGCGCCGCCCTTTTGCAGCGCAATGGCAAAATCCGAACGGCGCGTGGCGATCTGGCTGATCGAGTTGTTGTAGAAGACGTCGATGATCTTCCACGTGCCGCCGCTCTGGCGCAGGCGATAGGAAATCGCCACGTCCTTGCCCTTGGGGTCGTGCAGCACGGTCCGCACGAGGCTGTCGGTCCCGCGCGTCTGCACGTCGGGGGAAACCGCAAAGCTCTGGCCCGACCAGCCGTCGAAGTTGCGCGCATATTCGGCAATGACCATGCGGCGGAACGAGGCGACCAGATCCTTCTGGTCGGCGGGCGAGAAACCGGTCCAGGCCGAGCCGACCGAAAGACGCGCCATCAGGGGAAGATCGAAGGCCTGGTCGATCACCGGAGCGATCCGGGCCTTGCGGCCTTGCAGCCCGGCACCCTTGCCTGCCTTCATGATCGCCAGAAGGCCGCTGTCGAGCGCACTGACGGCTTCGGCGGGCGTAGCGGCCTGCGCGGTGGAGACCGTCATCACGGCGGCCAGCGTCACAGATGTCGCGACAAGAGCGCGTGGTACGAAACGCATCGTAAACTCCAGTATCGTTCCCCTGCCCAGGGCCCATACGGGGGGGGACAGTCTCCGTCCAGTGCAGGCTTGGCCCGAGCATCTGGACTTTGACAAGGCAGCGCGGTCCGTTGGAAGGGGAAAGGGCCCGGCGATCCACGGCGCGGGGGCGCTTTGGGCCAGCCTGAGGCTGCTGGCAAGCCGACAAAAAGCAACCGGTCTTGTGAAACATGCAACAGGCCATGCATTTCATGGGCTGGACATTGCCGTCAAAAAAGCTAGCGGGTATAGATCGTCGCCTGCCGCATCGCAGCACGGTGGCCAAGCAATTGTACCTTCGGAGCGAATTTTTATGACCCAGCCATCGGCGGAGCCAGCCCAGCAGACCTTGCGTGTGCTGCTCGCCAAACCGCGGGGGTTCTGCGCTGGCGTGGTGCGCGCGATCAGCATCGTCGAACAGGCGATCGAACGCTATGGCTCGCCGGTCTATGTCCGCCATGAAATCGTCCACAATCGCCACGTTGTCGAGAACCTGCGCAGCAAGGGCGCGGTCTTCGTCGACGAACTGACCGACATTCCCGATGGCGCGCTGACCGTGTTCAGCGCGCACGGCGTGGCCCGCTCGGTCGAGGACGAGGCCCGCGAACGGGCGCTGCCGGTCATCGACGCGACCTGCCCGCTCGTCACCAAGGTTCACGTTCAGGGCCGCCGCTATGCCAAGGGCGGGCGCACGCTGCTGCTGATCGGCCATCGCGGCCATGCCGAAGTCGATGGCACGATGGGCCAGATCGACGGGCCGATCCACCTCGTCCAGTCGGTGGACGATGTCGCGAAGCTCGACATGCCCGACGATACCCCGCTGGCCTATGTCACCCAGACCACGCTCTCGGTCGACGACACGCGCGACATCATCGCCGCGCTCAAGGCCCGCTTCACCAACCTCGATGGCCCGGATGTCTCGGAAATCTGCTACGCCACGCAGAACCGCCAGACCGCCGTGCGCTCGCTCGCCCGCGAAAGCGACGTGCTGATCGTGGTCGGCTCGGTCACCAGCTCGAATTCGAATCGCCTGCGCGAGATCGGCACCGAGATGGGCGTGCCCAGCTACCTCGTCGACGACGGCAACGACATCGACCCGGCCTGGATCGAAGGCGCGAAGACCGTGGGGCTCACCGCCGGTGCCTCCGCGCCCGACGAACTGGTCGACAGCGTGATCGCCGCGCTTTCGCGCCTGCGACTCGTCGAAGTGGCCCAGCTTCCCGGCGAGGAAGAACACCTCAACTTCTCGATGCCGCCCGAACTGCGCTATCGCGAACCGCGCCCGCCGCGCATCAACCCCGCGCATCGGTCGGCTCCCGTTCATCAGACGGTTGCTAGCTCGCCGGCCAACAACCAGACCGAGAAATCCGCATGACCCTTCCGCTTCCCGTTCTTGCCCGTATCGGCAGCTATGCGCTGCGCCAGCACATCAAGGGCGGGCGCTACCCGATGGTGCTCATGCTCGAGCCCCTGTTGCGCTGCAATCTGGCGTGCCCCGGCTGCGGCAAGATCGACTATCCCGACAAGATCCTCAACCAGCGCCTGTCCTATGAACAGTGCATGGAAGCGATCGACGAATGCGGCGCGCCCGCCGTCTCGATCGCCGGGGGCGAGCCGCTGATCCACAAGGACATGGCCCGCATCGTGCGCGGCTACATCGCGAAGAAGAAGTTCGTGATCCTGTGCACCAACGCGCTGCTGCTCAAGAAGAAGATCAACGAGTACAGCCCGTCGCCCTACTTCACCTGGTCGATCCACCTCGATGGCGACGAAGCCATGCACGACCACGCCGTCGACCAGAAGGGCACCTACAAGGTCGCCGTCGAGGCGATCGAGCTGGCCAAGTCGAAGGGCTTCCGCGTTCAGGTCAACTGCACCGTGTTCGACGGTGCCGACCCCGAACGCCTCGCCCGCTTCTTCGATTCGATGAAGGCGCTCGATGTCGAAGTGACGATCTCGCCCGGCTATGCCTACGAGCGCGCCGCCGATCAGGAGCACTTCCTCAACCGCCAGCGCACCAAGGAATTCTTCCGCGACGTGTTCCGCCGTGGCAATGGCGCGAAGAACTGGGGCTTCACCAACTCGCCCCTGTTCCTCGACTTCCTCGCCGGCAACCAGACCTATGAATGCACGCCCTGGTCGATGCCGCTGCGCTCGGTCTTCGGCTGGCAGAAGCCGTGCTACCTCCTGGGCGAAGGCTATGCCAAGACCTTCAAGGAGCTGATGGAAGGCACCGACTGGGACAGCTACGGCGTCGGCAAGTACGAGAAGTGCTCCGACTGCATGGTCCACTGCGGCTTCGAAGGCACCGCCGCCACCGACGCGATCCGCCATCCGCTCAAGCTGATGAACGTCGCGCGCAAGGGCGTGCGCACCGAAGGCCCGATGGCGCCGGACATCGACCTGACCAAGGCCCGCAAGGCCGAAGATGTCTATGAAACGCACGTCGAGCGCGAACTGGCCAAGATCAAGTCGCAGGCGGCCTGATCTTCCCAAGCGGAAAAAACAGAAGAAGGGGGCGGGTTTCCGCTCCCTTTTTTTGTTGGAAGAACAAGAACAAGAACAAACGAGAATGAAGGGGCCATTGCCCCTTCAACCCCTTCATGTCGGTCTTCGAGGGTTGGGGGTGGCGCTTCCTTGGGGTGCCGACGCTACTTTTGCTGGAGGGCGTCCCGGATGCGGGCGCCGCCTTCGCGCAGGGATTGCATCGCGCGGTTCATGGCCCGGCCCATGCGGACGAGGCCGCCGATCTGGCCCGGCTGGCGCAGGATCGAGAGCGCCATGGCCCCGCCGTTGAGGCCGCCGTCGGGTCGCATCGCGCACATGATGGCCGGGGGCAGGGTGTGCCCGGCTTCGTCGGAAATGCAGCGCACCACCGCGAAGGGCAGGCCGTGGGCCGCCGCGAGGCGCGCGGCAATGTGGCTTTCCATGTCGACCGCCAGCGCCCCGTGGGCCGCGTGGAGCGCGGCCTTGTCGGCGGCCTTGGCGATCATCGTGCCATCGGCATAGACCGGGCCACGGTGCGCGGCGGGAAGCGCCTTGGCGAGCAGGGTCATCAGTGCCGGGTCGCATGGCGTGGCGAGCGCGCCGCACAGGTGCGTGCCGATCACCCAGTCCCCCAGCGCCAGACCGGGCGCCAGCGCGCCGCCCATGCCATAGCTGAGCACCGCGCGGGCACCGGGCAGTTCGGCTTCGAGGCGGCGGGCAAGCCCCTGTGCATCGCCGCCGCCGGGGATCACCACAAGACCGGGGGCGCGCAGGGTCTGCGCCTCGCGCGCCATGCCGGTAACGACGATGACCGGCTTCACCTTACATGCCCCAGGCGACGTGCGGGTCGTTGGCCTGCGACAGGTTGCGATAGCGCGCCAGCGCCCAGAGCGGGAAGTACTTGGGATAGCCGTGATAGCGCAGGTAGAACACGCGCGGGAAGCCGCCGCCGGTGTAGAGTTCCTGACCCCACAGGCCGTCTTCGTCCTGATTGGCCGTCAGCCAGGCCGCGCCGCGCGCGACGCTGGGCTTGTCGGACCGTCCGGCGGCCATCAGCCCCAGCATGGCCCATGCGGTCTGCGAGGCGGTCGAGGGTGCGGTCTGGTGGCCCTTGCGGTCGAGCGCATAGCTGTCGCAGCTTTCGCCCCAGCCGCCATCGGTGTTCTGGATCGTTTCCAGCCAGTTGGCCGCGCGCATGACCATCGGATGATCGGGGCCCAGCCCGGCGGCGTTGAGCGCGCAGAGCACCGACCATGTGCCATAGACATAGTTGACGCCCCAGCGGCCAAACCAGCTTCCGTCGGGTTCCTGCTCGCGTTCGAGCCATGCCAGCGCGGCCTTCATGCGCGGGCTGTTCGTTTCGCCCAGTTGCGCCAGCATCGAGACCACGCGCGCGGTCACGTCGGCGGTGGGGGGATCGAGCAGCGCGCCGTGGTCGGCAAACGGCAGGTTGTTCAGATAGTCATAGGCGTTGTCGGCATCGAATGCGCCCCAGCCGCCATCGCGGCATTGCAGGCCCACGGTCCATTCCTGGCCCCGGTCGATGGCGGCGTTGTCGGTCTGGTCGCCGGTGCGCCGGCGTGCGCGGTCCATCGCCATGACGACGACGGCGGTGTCGTCGAGATCGGGATAGTGGTCGTTGTTGTACTGGAAGGCCCAGCCACCGGGGCGCACGCCGGGGCGTTCCTCGGCCCAGTCGCCCTCGACATCGAGCACCTGACGCGGACGCAGCCATTCGAGCGCGGCTTGCGCGGCGGCCTCGTTTTCCGCACCCCCGGCTTCGAGCATGGCATGGGCGGCCAGCGCCGTGTCCCAGACCGGCGAGACGCAGGGCTGGCAATAGGCTTCGTCCTCGCCGATCACCAGCAGGCGCTCGACCGATTCGCGGGCGATGGCGCGCTCGGGATGGTCTGGGCCATAGCCCAGGCAATCGTACATCATCACCGAATTGGCCATGGCCGGATAGATCGCGCCCAGCCCGTCGACCCCGTTCAGGCGCTCGCGCACCCAGTCGATGCAGGCCTGTGTCGCGCGTTCGCGGGTGCGGCGCGGCCAGAGGCCGTCGGCGGCCTTGAGCACGCGGTCGAGCGCGTTGAAGCCCACGGTCCACACCAGCTTGGGGTTGGCGGCCTGCGTGGCAAACCGCTTGCGGTGGCCGGTGTAGAGTTCGTCGACCTTCACCCCGCGCGGATTGCGCGCCAGCGGACGGCGCGCGCAGAGCACCAGCAGCGGCACGACGACCGTGCGCGCCCAGTAGCTCATCTTGGACAGGTGGATCGGGAACTTGCGCGGCAGCAGGATCAGTTCGGGCGGCAGGGTGGGCACCACGTCCCACGAGCCCGCGCCAAACAGCGCGAGCTGGATGCGGGTGAACACGTTGCAGGTTTCCGCGCCCCCGGCGGCCAGCACGGCGGCGCGCGCGCGGACCATGTGCAGCGAATCGATGTCGTCGCCGATCATTTTCAGCGCATAATAGGCCTTGATCGTCGCGCTCACATCGAAGCCGCCATCATGGTAGAGCGGCCAGCCATGGTGCTTGGGCGACTGGATGCGGCGCAGATAGCGCCCGATCTTGGCTTCGAGTTCGAGGTCTTCCGGTTCGCCCAGAAAGTGGCGCAGGAGGATATATTCGGCTGGAATCGTCGCGTCGGCTTCCAGCTCGAAGACCCAGTGTCCATCGGCCTGGGCGGCCTTGCGCAGCGCGCCGCTCGCACGCTCGAGCGCGGCTTCTACCGCGTCGCGGGTGGGGGCTTGCACGGGCACTTCAGACATTTGCAGGTTCCTTCGGCGGGGGTCTTCAGGAGAGGGTGGGAAAGGGGCGCCCTAGCGGGCCATGACCAGCGCGGCGGCGGTTTCGCCCGAGCGCAAGGCCCCTTCGATGGTGGCGGGAAGGCCGGTAGCGGTCCAGTCGCCGGCGAGGAACAGGTTGCGCCAGGCCGTGCGCGCGGGCGGGCGCTTGGCGTCCTGTTCGGGCGTGGCCGAGAACGTCGCGCGCTTTTCCTTGACGACCTGCCACGCCGGGAGGGGCGCGGCGATGCCAAAGGCGCGGCAGATGTCATTCCAGCAGGCCTGCGCGATCTCTTCACGTGGCGAGTCGACCAGATGGTCGGCGGCGCTGATGGTGACTGACACGCGGTCGTCAAAGCCGAACACCCATTCCGCCGTCCCGCCCAGCAGGCCGAGCATCGGCGGCGCCCCTGCGGGAAGGGGGAAATCGTAGTGGGCGTTGACGATGGAATGGAATCGGTCGGGCGCGGAAAGGCCCGGCACCAGTCCTTGCGCGACCCACGAGGGGACGGCGAGGATCACCGCTTCGTCGGGGGCGACGGGCTGCGGGCCCTGTCCCCAGTCGAGCGTCGCCACGCGGTCGCCCTCGAACGTCAGCGCGCGCAGGCGCTGGCCCAGTTCGGCCCGCGCGCCATGGCTCGCCAGCCAGCCAAGCGCCGGGTTGATGAAGGCTTCGGCAAGGCTGGGCACGGCGACGCAAGGGTGCAGCGCCTTGCCCCCGCGCGCGATGGTTTCGCGCAGGACATTGGCGGTCAGCCGCAGCGAGCCTTCGCCCGGCGGCGTGTTGAGCACGGCGAGCAGCACGGGATCGAGCAGGCGCTCCCACAGCGGGCCATGGGTGGCAATCACCGAGGCAATCGGCACGTCGGCGCGCTTCATCAGTTTTGCGAGCGCGGCATAGTCGGCCAGCCGCGTGCCCGGCACCCGGCGCGAGGGCACGGCCACCCACCAGGGCAGCGGGCCCTCGTTCATCCGCAAGGTCCAGCCAGACCCATCGCGCAAGTCGTGGAAGGCGAAGCTGGCACTGTCCGGCCCGGCGAGCGGCGTCGTCGCGCCGACCGTGGCGCGGAAGCGGGCCACCGCACCGTTGCCCGAGAGGACGAGGTGGTTGCCGTTGTCGATCACTTTGCCGATCTGGCTGTCGTGATACGAGCGGCAGCGCCCGCCTGCCTGCCGCGCACCCTCGTGGAGCGCAACGGGCAGGCCCGCGCGGGTGAGCTGCACCGCGCTCGACAGACCGGCAAGACCACCGCCAACGACCGTGGCGCGGGAAAACGGGGCGCGGCTCATCGGCGGATCAGCAGCCAGGCAAGGCTGAGCAGCAGGCGCGGTTTCGACACGCGTACGCGGGTGCGCGGCGGCGCCCATCCGGTCTTGATCATGCGGTCGAGCAGCGCGGCATAGGCCGAGGCCATCAGGCGCGGGGCGATCAGGTGGCCGCGCGGACGCCGTGCGAGGATCATCGAGGCCTGCCGGAAATGCTCCTGCGCCTGCGTAGCGAGCGGGCGGACGGCAGCATCGACGCGGGGATCGCGCACCAGGGCTTCGGGCGTGGTTGGGGTGATCCCGGCCTGTTCCAGCGCCTCGATCGGCAGGTAGACGCGGCCAATCGCGGCGTCCTCGTCGATGTCGCGCAGGATATTGGTGAGCTGGAGCGCGCGGCCCAAGTGGTGGGCCAGCATCACGCCGGTTTCGCGCTCCATGCCGAAAATGTCGACCGACAGCCGCCCGACCGCGCAGGCCACGCAATCGATGTAGTGATCGAGCGCGGCCATGGTCGGCCAGCGGACATCGCCCGCCACGTCGACATCCATGCCCTCGATCACGGCGAGGAAATCCTCGCGGCGCAGGCCAAACTGCGCCACCGGGCCGACCAGCCCGGCCGCCAGCCCCGGCGGGCCCCCGGCATAGAGCTGTTCGATGTCGTGGCGCCAGACGGCCATCTTCTGCGCGCGTTCCTGCGCGGTGTTGCCCCGGTCGTCGGCGATGTCGTCGACCTCGCGGCAGAACGAATAGACCGCGTACATCGCATCGCGCTCGGCGCGGGGCAGCACGCGCATCCCGGCGTAGAACGAGCTTCCGGCGGCCTGAGACTGGGCCTGTTCGGGTTGAATGGCGGGGGAAGAGGTGGTCATCGGCGGCGGCCTGTCAGGAAGTGGGCGGCCACGGCGCGCGCGGCGATCAGGGCGGCCTGCGGCTTGCTGTGCTCGATCCGCACGGCGAGCGGGTCCTGCCGTTGCAGGCGGGTGCAGAGGTCTTCGGCGAGCGCCTGGATCACGGCGACTTCGGCGCCGAGGCGACGGTCCCTGATCGACCTGGCAAAAGGTGCGCTCTGGGCGAGCAGTTCGCCGTTGCGGCGCGCGCATTCGACGATCACCTCGCGCAGGCCCCGGCTGGAGGCAGGCGCGGCCAGATCCTCGACCCGCGCGCCGGCGGCTTCGAGCATCGTGGTGGGCAGGTACACGCGGTCGATCGCCGCGTAGTCCTTGGCGCAGTCCTGCAAGTGGTTGTTGATCTGGAGCGCGGCGCACAGCGCGTCGTTCGCGGGCCATGTCTCGCGGCTTTCGCCGTGGACATCGAGCACGAAGCGCCCGACCGGCACGGCCGAAAGGCGGCAATAGGCGATCAGGTCGTCCCAGTGGGCATAGCGGCGCACGGTCACGTCCTGCACGAAGGCGTCGAGCAGTTCGTGGGCGTGGACCGGATCGATCCCGCGCTGCGCCATGCTGGCGGCCAGCGCCATGGCTTCGGGGGCGCCTTCGCCATCGAGGCCTGCGCGCATCCGCGCGAGCGCGGCCAGCTTGTCTTCGGGCAGGGCATCGGGATGGTCGGCAATGTCGTCCGCCGCGCGGGCAAAGCGGTAGAACGCCATGATCGGCGCGCGGAAGCGCGGGGCGACGAGGTGGCTGGCGACGGGGAAGTTCTCGTCGCCATGGCCCTTGCCCGAGGCGAAGCTTTGTGCCTCGTGCTGCGAAAGGGGGAGGGTGCTCATGCCTGTTCTCCGCTTGCTTTACCTGCCGCGGCTTGCGCGCGGCCCTTCCACATGCCGCCGCGCCCGCGCGCGTGGTTCCAGCCCGAGGCGAGCGTCGCCCCCGCATAGGCGAGGCCGATCAGCGGCAGCAGCGGCCCGCGCAAGGCCGAAAGGCGATAGAACCGCAGCATCGGGATGTGCGAAAGCGTCATCAGCGCCCAGGCCGCAAGGCCTGCCCAGCGCGCCATGCCATGGCCCGCCAGCGCCGCGAACGGGGGCACGATGAAGACCAGCAGCAGGCCCAGCAGCGTGCCCGCCAGCGCCAGCGGGTTGTAGCCGAGCTGGGCATAGGCCGACCGCTCGATCATCGCGAGGACCGACCCCCAGGTGTCGTAGATGCGGATGCTGACCGAACGGCGGGTCAGCCCCAGCCAGATCGGCCCTTGGGCCTTGAGCAGCCCGCCCATCGCGCAATCGTCGATCAGCGCGGTGCGGATCGCGGCGATCCCGCCTGCGCGTTCGAGCGCGTCGCGCCGGGCCAGCATGCAGCCGCCCGCCGCCGCCGCCGTGGCGCCGGGGCGGTTTACCCGCGCGAACGGGTAGAGCATCTGGAAGAACAGCACGAAGGCGGGGACCAGCCAGCGTTCGGCTGTCGAGCGGCAGCGCAGCAGGGCCATCAGCGAGACGAGCACCAGCCCGCCCGCCTCGGCCCGCGCGACGAGGCTGCGCAAGGTATCGGGGGCATGGGTGATGTCGGCGTCGGTCAGCCAGAGGTAGCGCGGGGTACCCGCCGCGGCGATGCCGTGCGACTGGGCCCAGATCTTGCCGGTCCAGCCCGCCGGGAGCGGGGCTCCGGCCAGAACCTGCACGCGCGATCCGCCGGCCTGTCGGGCAAGCTCTGCCGTGCCGTCGCTGCTGCCGTCGTCGACGACGATCACCCGGAAATCGCCCGGATAGTCCTGTGCGGCGAGGCTGGCGACGCTGCGGGCGATCACTTCGGCCTCGTCGCGCGCGGGGACCACGGCGACGACATCGGGCCACTGCGCGGGCTCCGGGGCGGGGTGGCGGTCGTCGTGGACGCCTGCCGTCCAGAACTGGCCATGGGCCAGGATCAGGCCCAGCCAGATGACCAGCGAAATCAGGGCCAGAAGGGTCAGGATCATGCGGAAACCTGTTGGGCAAGCAGCGCTGCGACCGGGGCCGAAACCGGGGCGGGAACAACCCCGCGCGCGGCAAAATCGGCCAGCGCATCGGCAATCGCGGCCTGCCACGGGCGATAGCTGTAGCCCAGTTCGGCCTGCGCGCGCGCGCTCGAATAGTACATGTGGTGGCCTGCCATGCGCAGCGAATCGACGGTCAGGAACGGTTCGCGGCCCGTGAGCGCGCAGAGCTTTTCGTTGACCCAGGCCATCGGGAACAGCGGCCCGCGCGGCAGGGCCACGCGCGGCGGGCGGCGGCCCATCAGGCGGGCGATCTCGCGCAGCATCTCGGCCAGCGTCACGTCCTGTCCGCCCAGCACATAGCGCCGCCCGTTCACGCCCTTTTCCAGCGCGGCGAGGTGTCCGGCGGCGACATCCTCGACATGGACGAGGTTGAGCCCGCTGTCGACATAGGCGGGCATGCGCCCGTTGGCCGCTTCGACGATGACCCGGCCCGTGGGGGTGGGGCGCAAGTCGCGCGGGCCGATCGGGGTCGAGGGGTTGACGATCACGGCGGGCAGCCCGCGCGTGGCCACGGCCTGTTCGATCAGGCGTTCGGCGACGACCTTGGAGCGCTTGTAGGCCCCCACCACGGTCTGTTCGGTGGCCGGGTGGTCTTCGTCCGAAGGGCGCCCGTCGAGCGGGAGGAGCGTGGCGACCGAACTGGTGTGGACCAGCCGCTCGATCCCGCAGGCGAGCGCGGCCTCGACCACGTTGTCGGCAGCGAGGCGGTTGTTGCGCACGATTTCTTCGGGATCGGGCGCCCAGAGGCGATAGTCGGCCGCGACGTTGAAGGCGAAGCGCACGCCTTCCATCGCGCGGCGCACGCTCGCGCCATCGCGCAAGTCGCCCTCGACGATGTCGAGGCCCAGCCCGGCCAGATTTTCGCGCGGGGAGGCGCTGCGCACGAGGACGCGGCACCGCGCGCCCCTGGCGAGCAGCGCGCGCACCACCGCCGAACCGAGGAACCCGCTGGCACCCGTCACCAGGATCAGGTCGTCGCGATAGGTCATGAGGTCAGCCTCTGATCGCTCTCTTAGTGCTTGCGCTCGACGATGTAGCGGGCAATCGCGCGCAGCAGGTCGGCCTCGGGGCCATGGCGGTCGAGGCGGGCGATGGCGTGATCGACCAGACGGCGCGCTTCCTCGCGGGCGCGGTCGGGGCCGAGCAGCGAGAGGAAGGTTTCCTTGCCTGCCGCCGCATCCTTGCCCACGGCCTTGCCGGCCAGCGCGGCATCGCCCTCGTAGTCGATCAGGTCGTCGGCGATCTGGAAGGCAAGGCCAATGGCGCTGGCATAGTCGCGCAGGTATTCGCGGTCATCGGGGGCAACGCCGCCCAGAATCGCGCCCATTTCGACCGAACCTGCCAGCAGGGCGCCGGTCTTGAGCTGTTGCAGGCGGGTGATCGTGGGCAGGTCGAACGTGCTGGTTTCAGCCGCGATGTCCATCATCTGGCCGCCCGCCATGCCCTGCGCGCCGCTGGCCTGGCCGAGCGTGCGCAGCAGTTCGACGCGCACGGCAGCGTCCGGGCTGGTGGCCGGATCGGCGAGGACTTCGAACGCAAACGACTGGAGCGCGTCACCCGCCAGAACGGCGGTGGCTTCGTCATAGGCCAGATGGGTGGTCGGCTTGCCGTGGCGCAGGGCATCGTTGTCCATGCAGGGCAGGTCGTCGTGGATCAGCGAATAGACGTGGATCGATTCGATGGCGATCCCGGCGCGAATGGCGATCGCGCGGTCCACCCCGAACATTTCGGCGACCGCCGCCAGCAGCAGCGGGCGCAGCCGCTTGCCGCCACCCATCGCGGCATAGCGCATGGCCTCGAACAGGCGCGCGCGGGCGTCGTCGGGCACCGGCAGCATCGCGTCGAACGCGGCGGTGATGTCGGTCGCGATGGCCTTGAGCCCTTG
>Ga0075011_10000842_pt1 | contig 16352 bp, 11 predicted proteins | sample TARM_MetaG_T_14_FD_72354 | JGI IMG/M metagenome (GOLD analysis project Ga0075011, IMG submission 72354) | Freshwater microbial communities from Pennsylvania, USA, analyzing microbe dynamics in response to fracking - TARM_MetaG_T_14 | ecosystem: Environmental > Aquatic > Freshwater > River... | reverse complement strand
TTTTATTTGTTATGATATAATTTTTTAAATTAAGAAAAAGGTGAGAAATTAATGGACGATATTAGATACGAGAAATGTAGAAAACAAGGACGGATGCTATATAAACTTATAAATATTTTAATGAAAACAATTAAAATGAAAACAATTATTTCAGAAAAATATATAAGTGATGAAAATTATATTTACGCTTTTTGGCATCAAAAAATTATATTTCCAACAGTTGCTTTAACTCATGTGGAAAAGAAAACAACTCTTGTTAGTCCTTCTAGAGACGGGGAAATAATGGCAACTATCCTAGAAAAATACGGTTATGAGGTAATAAGAGGTTCTAGTCGTGACCAAAATATAAAAAGTCTGGTAACTATGTTAAAAAAATTAAGAGCTGATTATAGTTTAGGCTCTGCTGTTGACGGTCCTAGAGGACCTGCTTTTGAAATAAAGCCTGGAATAATTTATATGGCTATTAAATCAGGTAAAAAAATAGTTCCTGTAGGAGGAGCCTTTAAAAGAAAATATGTTTTTGAAAAAGCCTGGGATAAATTTCATTTCCCTCTACCTTTTACAAAGGGAGCAGTTGTTTTGGGCGACCCTATTGAGATTCCTAAGGATGCAATTCAAGAAGAATGGATGGAAATTATTAATAATAAAATAAATGAAGCTAGCGAGAAAGCAGAGGTGCTATTAAATGACTAAATTAATTATAACAATGGGAGACCCTTGTGGAATTGGACCTGAACTAATAGTTAAGTTTTTTGATGAACTTTATAAGGTAGAAGAAAAAAATTTATTTCTTGCAGTTTGTGGTTCAAAAAGTGTTTTGGAAAATTATATTAAGAATTTAAACTTAGATTTGGAAATTATAGAAATAAGCGATGAACTTAGCAAAAATATGCGAATTGAAAGTGGAAAATTACCTTTATTTAATATAGATTCTAAAGATAATAAATTTTCCATTGGAGAACATACAAGTCTAGGTGGAGAATACTCTATAAAATATTTAGACAAGGCAATCAACTTATGCCAAAATAAATATTTTGACGGAATCGTTACTTGTCCAATTAGTAAAGATAGCATAAATTTAGCAGGATACAAATTTAGTGGACACACTACTTATTTAGCTAATAAAACAAATACTGAAGATTATGCTATGATATTAAAAGGAAAAAAGGTAGTAGTTTTGTTAAATACAACTCACTTATCTTTAGTAGATGCCTGTAAACAAGTAAAAAAAGAAAATATTTTAAATAAAATTAAGATAGCAGAAAGAGCTAAAAAAGAATTGGGATTAGAGGGAACAATAGCTGTGGCAGGTTTGAATCCCCATAATGGAGAAAATGGTCTTTTTGGAAGAGAAGAAATAGAACAAATAGAACCAGCTGTTTTAGAAGGTAAAAAAATAGGCATAGATGTTGAGGGTCCCATTGTTCCTGACAGTTTATTTGTAAAAGTAATGCAAGGACAATATGCAATATCGGTAGTTATGTATCACGACCAAGGTTTAATCCCTATGAAAATGGAAAGTTTTGGAATGGGAGTCAATATAACTATTGGTCTACCTTTTATTAGAACTAGCGTTGACCATGGAACAGCTTTTGACATTGTTAATAAGGGCATTGCCAATATAGGAAGCCTTAAAGAAGCAATAAAAACTGCTAGTAAAATGGTAACTATAAAAAAAGAAAATTTAGAAAATTTTGTTGAAAAAGAATACTTTTAGATTGCTTGGAATGAAGAATTAAAAAAAACAATTAGGAATTAGGAATGGGAAGAATTGATAATTGAAAATGGCAAATTGACAACTCTAAAATATTAATCACAAAGATAAAGAGAAAAAGAGATACACAAAGGAAAAAACTCCCTCTCAGTCACTACGTGACAGCTCAATGTCATCAACCCCCACCCAGCCTCCCCCTTAAAAGGGGAGGAGTTGAAGGGCTTGAAAAATAATGGATAAATCAAAAAACCAAAAAAGTCTCCCCTTATCAGGGGGAGATTTAGAGGGGGTTTTCCTTAAGTTGATGATATTGCGTGACGGGAGAGCCTTTAAAAATATACTGTTTTTCTTAGTACTGAAAGGTTTTAATTGTCAATTATCAATTGTACATTTTTAATTCTATTTGTATTCTTTGAATCTTTGTATTGAAATCTTTGAATCAAGTTTACATCTGTGTACATCTCGTGGTAAAAGAGCTTTATCTTATAATTTTTTGTTAATCCTGTCAAAAAAGCTTTTAAAAGGTTTTATGTGCATTAAAAATTAAAAAATTAAAATATATATTTACTTTATGAAGGGAGCAAAATGAAAAATAAAAATTTTTATGTAACAACACCGATATATTATGTTAATGGAGAGCCTCATGTGGGAACTGCATATACAACTATAGCTAGTGATGTAATAGCTAGATATAAAAAAACTGCTGGCTACGATGTTTTTTTCTTAACAGGAACTGATGAACATGGGCAAAAGGTAGAGGAAAAAGCAAAGGAAATGGGATATAGTCCTCAAGAATGGACAGATATTATGGCTCCTAAATTTATTGATTTATGGGAAAAATTAAATATAGAAAACAACGATTTTATAAGAACTACAGAAGAAAGACATAAAAAATCTGTTAAAAAAATTCTGGAAAAAGTATATGTTAACGGAGATATTTATAAAGGTTCTTACGAAGGAAAATATTGCGTAAGCTGTGAAACCTTTGTTCCTGAAAATCAAATTGTTGGAGAAAACTCTTGTCCAGATTGTGGAAAAGATTTGAGAATAGTAGAAGAAGAAAGCTATTTCTTTAGAATGAGTAAATATCAAGATGCCCTTTTGAAACATATAGAAGCTAATCCAAATTTTATTTTACCACAAAGTAGAAGAAATGAAGTTATTTCTTTTATAAAACAAGGTCTTTTAGACTTATCTATTAGTCGAAACACATTTACATGGGGTATTCCTCTAGAATTAAATGAAAAACATGTTATTTATGTTTGGTTTGATGCCTTGACTAATTATATAACAGCTACTGGATATGAGAATAATAGAGATATGTATGAAAAATTCTGGAATAACGGAGAAGTAGTTCATATGATAGGTAAGGATATTTTAAGATTCCATGCTATTATTTGGCCTTGTATGCTACTTGCTGCAGGTGAAAAATTACCTGATAAAATAGTTGCTCATGGTTGGTGGACAGTTGACGGAGAAAAAATGTCTAAATCAAAAGGTAATGTTCTTAATCCCCTTGAAGAGATAAAAAAATATGGTGTTGACCCATTTAGATATTTTCTTTTAAAAGAAGTACATTTTGGAAATGATGGAGATTATTCTGATAGAGCTATGATTCAGAGAATTAATTCAGAGCTTGCCAACGACTTAGGAAATCTTTTAAATAGAACGCTTGGGATGTATAAAAAATATTTTGATGGCATTATAACTGAAGGTGAAGGACATGAAGTATATGATGATGAAATCAAAGCTTTATGGTATGAAACTTTGGTGGAAGTGGATAAGTGCATGGATAAATTACAGTTTTCTTATAGTTTAGAAGCTATTTGGAAATTTATATCTAGAATGAATAAATATATAGATGAAACTATGCCTTGGTTACTTGCAAAGGAAGAAGAGAAAAAACCAAGATTAGCAATGGTTATGAATAATTTAGTTGAAGCTTTATATAAAATTGCTGTATTAGTTTATCCTTACATGCCAGAAAGTGCAGGCAAAATATGGGAACAATTGGGAATCAAAGAAGATATTAAAAACGCTAAGTTAGAATTTATAGAAAATTGGACTTGTTTTGAAGCAGGTCATGTTTTAGGGGAAGCAAAGCCTATTTTCCCAAGAATAGAATTAGTTAAAGAAGAGGAAAAGGAATTTAAGGAAGATTTGGTAATAGAAAATCCAATTAATATAAATGATTTTAATAAACTATCTATGAATGTTGTAGAAATATTAAAGGTAGAAGCTGTCGAAACTTCAAAAAACCTATTAAAATTCATAGTTGATACTGGAAATGAGAAAAGACAAATTGTTTCTGGGATAGCAAAATATTATGCAGATTTAAACGAACTTGTTGGAAAAAAAGTTTTAGCAGTAACAAATCTAGAGCCTGTACAATTACAAGGAATTCTTTCTCAAGGTATGTTATTAACAACTGTTGAAAAGAAAAAAACAAAGCTTATCTTGATTGATGATTCAGTAAAATTAGGAACACTAGTTAAATAAAAACTAGGGGAGTTTGAAATTTTAAACTCTCCTTTTTGTATATATTTTGGTTTACGAAGGGAGATTAATAAATGGATGGAATAGAAAGAAGAAAGATAATCGAAAGAAACTTAAGGGAAAGCAAATTCCCTATAAAAGGTCAATATTTCGCCAAAAAATTAGGTGTAAGTCGACAAGTTATTGTACAAGATATAGCTATTTTAAGAGCTGAAGGATTAAATCTTATAGGAACTCCTTCTGGTTATAAAATGGAAAAAGAAAGTAGTGGAATTGTAAAAAGAATCACAACTCTACATCATACTCATGATGAAATGTCTAAAGAATTAGGTGTTTTTATAAAGCATGGAGCAAGAATTTTGGATACTATCGTTGAACATGAAATATACGGAGAAATAAGAGCAAATTTACATATCAAAACTAGCGATGAATTAAAGGATTTTGTAAAAAAATCTGAAGGTATAGAACCTTTATCTAAAATTACTAGTGGTGTTCATTTACATACTATAGAAGTTGATAAAGAAGAGGATTATGAAAATATAATTAAAGACCTAAAAGCCATGAATTTGCTCATTACTGACTAATATGAAATTATTAGACAAAGGGTAGGGCATATGTTATAATAGATAGGATAAATTATTAAATTGGGGGAATATATGTTAGATTTAATGGAAATTGTTGCAAAAGAACTTAATATAAAGGCAAAACAGGTAGAAGCAACTGTAAAACTTCTTGATGAAGGTGCCACAGTTCCTTTTATTTCTAGATATAGAAAAGAAGTTACAGGAAGCCTTAATGAAGAGGAAATAAGAGATATACTTGAAAAAATAACATATCTTCGTAATTTAGAAAATAGAAAAGAAGAAGTAATTAGACTTATTGATGAACAAGGAAAACTGAGTGAAGATTTAAAAAAATCTATTTTATCAGCTATAAAATTGCAAGAAGTTGAAGACTTGTACTTACCTTATAAAAAGAAAAAGAAGACTAAAGCTGACATTGCCAAAGAGCAAGGTTTAGAGCCTTTTTCTGAATTTATTTTAAAAAGCAAGAATATTGAAGAAATAAATTTAGAAAGCAAAAAATATATAACAGAAGAAGTTGAAAATGAAGAAACAGCCATTGAAGGTGCAAAACTTATTTTGGCACAGAATCTTTCAGAGTCTGTAAAATATAGAGAAAATATCCGTGAACGTATGCTTAAATTTGGAATTATTAAATCTAAACTAATCGAAAAAAATAAAGAGAAAGATATAAAAGAAACTTTTAAAGACTACTATGCTCACGAAGAGAGAGTTTCAAGTATAGTTTCTCATAGAATAATGGCTTTAAATAGAGGGGAAAAAGAAAATGTTTTAAAAATTTCTCTTGAATTTGATGAAAAAACTATGGAATTTGTTATTTTTGCAGGAATAAAGGAATTAAACAATAGAAATATTGAAGAATTTTTAAGAGGAGTCGTTTTAGATGCTTTATCTAGATTAATTCTTCCTTCTATTGAAAGAGAAGTTCGTAATATACTTTCAGATAAAGCTGAAATAGATGCAATAAATTTATTTAAAGAAAATTTAAAAGCATTATTAATGCAAGCTCCTTTAGAAGAAAAAAATATTCTTGGTTTGGACCCTGCATACAGAACAGGTTGTAAAACTGTTATTATTGATAAAAATGGTATTTTTAAAGAAGATACAGTATTGTATTTGGTAGAAGGAATGCACCATGAAAAACAGTTAGAAGAAGCTAAGAAAAAAATACTCAATTATATAGAACAATATAATATAGATATTATCGCAATAGGAAATGGAACAGCCAGTAGAGAGACTGAAAGTTTTGTTGCAAAAATTATAAAAGAATCAAAGAAAAAAGTACACTATATTATAGTAAACGAAGCAGGAGCCTCTGTTTATAGTGCTAGTAAATTAGCTAAGGAGGAATTCCCAGACTTGGATGTTACTGCAAGAGGAGCTATTTCCATAGCAAAACGTATTCAAGACCCACTAGCAGAATTAGTAAAAATAGACCCAAAATCAATAGGTGTTGGTATGTATCAACACGATATAAACCAAAACAAATTAGATTCTTCCCTAGGAGAAGTTATTGAATCTGTTGTAAACTCTGTTGGAATTAATGTTAATACCGCCTCATGGACACTATTATCATATGTTTCTGGAATCAAGAAAAATATAGCTAAGAATATTGTTGAATATAGAGAAACTAATGGTAAGTTTAAAAATAGAAAAGAATTATTAAAAGTTAAAGGTTTGGGTGAAAAAGCTTATATTCTATCTGCTGGTTTTATTGTTGTATCCAATGGAGATAATCCTTTAGACAATACAATTATACATCCAGAATCATACAAAGTAGCAGAAGCTTTACTCAACGAAATTAATTTTAGTGTAGATAGTTTAAACGGTGATAGAAACATAATTGCCAAAGAATTAGAAAAGTTGAATTTAGAGGACTTTGCAAATAAATATTCTTTTGGTATAGAAACTACCAAAGATATATTTTCTGCTTTATCTAAGGAAAGAAGAGACCCGAGAAAAAATATGTCAAAGCCTATATTAAAGTCAGATATTTTGAAAATAGAGGATTTGAAAGTTGGTATGGAGTTAGAAGGTACAGTAAGAAATGTCATAAATTTTGGTGCTTTTATAGATATTGGATTAAAAAATGATGCATTACTTCATATATCAGAAATGAATACAAGAGTTAGTAATATTTTAGACGTTTTATCTGTAGGAGAAATTATAAAAATTAAGGTGCTTAATGTAGACATTAAAAGAGGAAGAGTAAGCCTAACTAAAAAAAGCTTATAAATGGGGTATTAATTATGAAAATTTCTAAAAAATCATTATTAGCTAAGGTTATAATTTATAATGATATAGCAATACTTCTTAGTTCTTTAATAGTTTTTTTAGCAATGAGTTCTATTATTTTCAAGGATATTGAAAATAGAACACCTAAACTTTTAAAAAATGCAAGTCAAAATATTGACATTAGCTATAAAACTTATATTTCTAATGTAGAAATGCAATTAGATAAAATTTTAAAAGATAAACACTATAATTTATATCTAGAAAAAATAGATGACTTAATCATTTTTAAAAATAAATATTCAGAAATATCAAGTGTTCAACAAGAAATTCTTTTTAATACTAGAAAATTAAATAATGAATTTTTAAATTATTTTAACCAAAAATTAGAAGAAAATGAATTCTATAATAGTTTGTATTTTACTACAACCCTTATTGATTCTGATAATAATATTATTGCAGAAAATTTAGGCTATGATAATAAAAATGAATATAGTCTAAATTCTCGTCTACATCATTTTAGAATTAATGTTCAACATAACGAAGAAAGAATATTTAATTATTTTGATTTGATTGATGGAAGCAATGAACTCTTATTAAGGATGGTAATCAAAGTAGAGGATGAATTTGCTAACTTTAATTATTTAGTAATCTCTACTCTTATTAATGAAAATTTTTTGGAAATGATAAGAAATTACATTGACTTAGATAAAAATATAAAACTTTTTTTGATATATGAGGATATTTATATTGCAGGACAATTGGGATTTGAAAGCGGTAAAGTATTATTTAAAAGTAAAAATAAAGAAGATGTCTTAATCCATGAAAAGATAGAAGGAAATGAAAAATATAAATTGGCATATACACCTATAATTAATACAAATGGACGGGCATTTGTAAATATAGGATTAGCTATTTCTGATTATATGCTAATCGAGGCTAATATTCTTCCTTATATTTCAACTATTATTATAATAATGATTTTAATATTAATTTCTTCTTTTTTGTTTGGTAATATTTTTTCAAATTTATTTATGCCACTATTGCAATTAACAAATATAAGTAATGAAGTAAGTAATGGGAATTTGGACGTTAAATGGAAAATTCGAGCTGAAGGCGAAATCAAAATATTAGCTAATGCTATGAAAAAAATGGTTAAAACTATTAAGTTAAATCAAGAAGACCTTACTGAACAGAATGATACCTTAAAATTGTATATAACTCGTCTTAGTATGGTAGAAAATTTATTGGCTAGCATTCATGATGAAGATGATGTAAATGCAATAATTATGCAAATATTAGAGTCAATTACTAATGACAATGGCTTTGCCTTTGCTAGAGCTATATATTTGGAATATGATATAGATTTTGATAGTTTTAAAGGCCGACTAAGTTCAGTTAATTTAAAAATATTAGAAGAAGACAAAGAAAGTTATCCTCTCTCAAGTAGATTAAAACTACAAACTGAATCTATAGAAAAAATTGTAAAATTAATTACAATAGATTTAGGAGAAAATATAATTTCAGAATCTTTTGATAAAAATAAAATTATTTATTACAATGATAGAGGTTTTAAATATAATTTAGGAAGTGAACTTCTAACTAGTATTGGACTTAATAATTTTGCTGTCTTACCCTTATATACAAAATCAAAAAAATATGGTGTGATTGTAGTAGACCACTGTACTAGAAAGAAAAGAATTACAGATGTTGACCTTGAAATGTTTAGATTACTTGTATTGCATATGAGTATTTACTTAAAAAATAAAGAATTAGAAATAAATAAGCTAAAAGCTGAACAGAATTCTTTAGTTTCATATTTAAGTAATAGAATCCTTAGAGAAATTAAAATGCCTATATCTAATATAGAAGATATTTTAAGTGATTATAATAAAAATAAAGAAATAGACAAAGATAAAATACTTGGCATTGATAAAAACATAAAAAAAATAACCCGACTTAGTTCTATGATTTTAGAATATTCTGATGCACAAGAATATGAATTTAATAAAATAGACCTAAAAGAAATCATCGATAAAAGTGTTGAAAACTGTAAAGGTCTACTCGAGAATTCCGTAATAGACCTTAGTAAATTATACACTCATAAAGAATATATAATCGGAAACAAAGACAAATTAGAAAAAGTATTTACAAATATACTAGCCAATGCTATTGATGCCGTTGATAAAATTGGTGGTAGAATAAATATTACTACAAAAAGCTTAGATAATGCTATTAGTTTTAAAATATTAGATAATGGTACAGGAATAGAAAGTAGATACATTCATCAAATATTCGAACCATTTTTTAGTCTAAAAAATGCATCCGGCTTAGGCTTATCTGTTGCCAAAAAAATAATAAAAGAACATGGTGGCAGTATAAAAATCAAGTCTATTATTAATAGAGGTACTGAAGTTAAAATAACTTTGAATATATATAAGGAGGAGTAACATGCAAGAAAAAGAACAATTAGATTATGGAAAAACTCTTAATCTTCCTAAAACTAGCTTTAATATGAAAGCTAATCTACCAAACAAAGAACCTGAAATTTTGAAAGTTTGGGATAAGAAAAACATTTATAAGAAATCTTTGGAGAATAAAAAAGAAAAATTTATTCTACATGATGGACCTCCATATGCCAATGGAGATATTCATATAGGTCATGCACTTAATAAAATTTTAAAAGATATTATTTTGAAATATAAAAGACTACAAGGTTTTGAAGCACAGTATATTCCAGGTTGGGATACTCATGGTTTACCGATTGAATTAAAAGTAAGTGAAATATTAGGAGAGAAAATGAAAGCGATGTCTCCTATGGATATAAGAAAAGAATGTGCAAAATATGCAAAAAAATGGATAGATAGACAAAGAAAAGACTTTATTAGACTAGGAATTTTAGGAGATTGGGAAAATCCATACTTAACATTAGCTCCAGAATATGAAGCGAAGCAATTGGAAGTTTTTAAAGAACTTTATGAAAATGGATATGTTTTCAAAGGTTTAAAACCTATACACTGGTCTCCTGTTACCCAAACAGCATTAGCTGAAGCTGAACTTGAATATAAGGATGTTGTATCTCCTAGTATTTATGTTCAAATGATGGCTAATAAAGACTTGTTAGAAAAATTAGAAGTAAAAGAAGCTGGTGTAGTCATTTGGACAACAACTCCTTGGACTATTCCTGCAAATATGGCAATTTGCTTACATGGAGATTTGGAATATGGTCTTTATACAACAAATAAAGGAAATATGCTTTTAGCAAAAGGGCTAGCTGACAAAGCATTTGCTGAAATGAAAATAGAGGAATTTTCACTTTTAAAAGAATTTAAAGGTACAGACCTAGAAAATTATACTTATTCACATCCTTTCTTAGAAAGAACAGGTAAGATTATTTTAGGTGAGCACGTTACTTTAGAAGCAGGTACTGGTTGTGTACATACTGCTCCAGGACATGGACAAGAAGATTATGTTGTTGGAACAAAATATGGTATAGAAGTTGTTTGTCCTGTGGATAATCAAGGACATATGACAGATGAGGCTGGAGAATTAGTAGCTGGAATGTTTTATAAAAAGGCTAACAAAACTTTAATTGAACACATGGAAAGTACTGGACATCTTTTGATGCATAAGGAATTTTCTCATTCATATCCTCACGACTGGAGATCAAAAACTCCTGTGATATTTAGAGCTACAGAACAATGGTTTGTTAAGGTAGAAGGCTCTGATATTAGACAAAATGCCTTAGATGCAATAAAGAATGTTGAGTTTGTTCCTGCTTGGGGAATTAATAGAATAGGAGCTATGATAGAAAATAGACCTGACTGGTGTATTTCTAGACAAAGAACATGGGGAGTGCCTATTCCAATATTCTATAATAATAAAACTGGAGAAGAAATATTTGAAACAGAAATAATGGATAGAGTAATTTCCTTAGTAAAAAAAGAAGGTTCTGAAGCATGGTTAAAATATAGTGCAGAAGAATTAATTGGTGAAGAATTATTAGAAAAATATAATCTAAAAAATATAGAATTAAGAAAAGAAACAAACATTATGGACGTTTGGTTTGATTCTGGTGTTTCTCATAGAGGAGTTTTAGAAACTAGAGAAGGTTTATATAGACCAGCAGATTTATACTTAGAAGGTTCAGACCAACATAGAGGATGGTTCCAAACATCATTATTGACTTCTATTGGAAGCACAAAAGATGCTCCTTATAAAAAAATACTTACTCATGGTTTTGTTAATGATGGAGAAGGTAGAAAAATGTCAAAATCTGTAGGAAATGTTGTAGCACCTAATGATGTTATTGCTACTTATGGAGCAGATATTTTAAGATTATGGTGTGCAAGTGCAGATTATAGAGATGATGTTAGAATATCCGACTTAGTTTTAAAACAAATGTCAGAAGCATATAGAAGAATTAGAAATACTACAAGATATATTTTAGGAAATATTGGGGATTTTGACCCTGCTAAAGATAGAGTTGCTTATAGTGAAATGCCTGAAATAGATAAATGGGCTTTGCATAAATTAGAAGCACTAAAAAGAAGTGTAACTACTCATTATAATAACTATGAATTTTATAACTTATTCCAAGAAATTCATTATTTTTCTGGAATTGATATGTCAGCCTTCTACCTTGATATAATTAAGGACAGATTATATACAGAAAAAACAGAAGGAACCCTTAGAAGAAGTGCACAAACAGTTATGTTTGACGTCTTAACAACTCTTGTAAGAATGATTGCTCCTGTATTATCATTTACAGCTGATGAAATTTGGTCAAAAATGCCAGAATTAGCAGTAGATACAGAATCTGTTCATTTAACTTCTTGGTATACAAATAATGATGAATATATTAACGAAACTGTATCTAATAAATGGGATAAAATTATTAAACTTAGAAAAGACGTTAATAAGGTATTAGAAAAAGCTAGACAGGGAGAAGATAGAATAATAGGAAATTCTTTAGATGCAAAAGTATTCTTGAAGGTAGAAGCTTATGATGAAATCTTAAAAGAAATAGAGCTTTTAAAAGAAGTATTTATTATATCTGATTTGGAAATAGTAACAAGCGTTGATGAAACATTTGCAAAATCAGAAGAGTTAGAAGCTTTTATAAAAGTTGAGCATGCTAAAGGTGAAAAATGCGAAAGATGCTGGAAATATTCTGAAAATTTAGGTACAAACAGCGAACATGAAAATATTTGTCCTAGATGTACTGGAGTAATTAATAATTAGAACTTTGGATAATATTTCAGTCAAAGAGATTAATAATAAAGAATAAGTTTGTGAGGTATTACCTCACTCTTGTTCTTTAAAAAGGAGCCTTTCTAATGATATATATTATTTTTATAGCTATTTTATTTGCTATAGACCAAATAACAAAAAGTATAACACATAACAATTTATTATTAGGTGAAAGTATACCTGTAATAAAAGATTTCTTCCATTTTACTTACGTTAGAAATGAAGGAGTTGCCTTTGGAATTTTTCAGGGAAAAATTCAAATAATTACTATAGTTTCTATATTGGCAGTAATAGGAATTATTTATTATGTTGTTAAATATGAAAAAAATTCAAGTAAGTTGATTCATTATGCCTATGCACTCATAATATCAGGTGCCATGGGAAATATTACTGATAGAATTTTCAGAGGTTTTGTAGTAGATATGATGGATTTTAGAGGGATTTGGTCATATATATTCAATATGGCTGACGTTTATATAAATATTGGTGTAGCTCTTATGCTACTAGATTATATTTTGGTAGAAAGAAAAAAGAAAGAGGAGGAAAAAATTAAATGACCTTTCAAGAAATGATACTTGCACTACAAAAATTTTGGAATGCCCAAGGTTGTGCAATCACAAATCCTTATGATATAGAAACTGGAGCAGGAACTTTTAATCCAAATACATTTTTAATGAGCCTTGGACCTGAACCTTGGAATGTTGCCTATGTTGAGCCTTCAAGAAGACCAAAAGATGGAAGATATGGAGAAAATCCAAATAGGGTTTATCAACATCATCAATTTCAAGTAATAATGAAACCTTCTCCAGATAATATTCAAGAACTTTATTTGGAAAGTTTGAGAGTATTGGGAATAGACCCTGAAAAACACGATATTAGATTTGTTGAAGATGACTGGGAATCACCAACTCTAGGAGCATGGGGATTAGGTTGGGAAGTTTGGTTAGACGGAATGGAAGTAACTCAATTTACTTATTTCCAACAAGTTGGAGGTTTAGAGCTTGATGTAACACCTGTTGAAATAACTTATGGTTTAGAAAGATTGGCTATTTATATACAAGGTGTAGAGAATATCTATGACCTAGTATGGACAGAAGGTGTAAAATACGGAGATATGAGACTACAAATGGAATATGAATTTAGTAAATATTCTTTTGAAATAGCAGACCGTGAAAGCCATTTTACTTGGTATGATATGTTTGAAAAAGAAGCCTTAAGAGCATTAGAGGCTGGACTAGTATTCCCAGCTTATGACTATGTATTAAAATGCTCACATGTATTTAATGTTTTAGATTCTAGAGGAGCTATTTCTGTAACAGAAAGACAATCATATATTCTTAGAGTAAGAGAACTAGCTAAAAAATGTGCTGAAGTATTTGTGGAAAACAGAAGAAAATTAGGATTTCCATTATTAAAAGATAAGAAAGATAATAATTAGGAGGGAAATTGTGGATATTTTATTAGAAATAGGTTTAGAAGAGATACCAGCAAGATTTCTTATTCCAGCCTTAAATGATATAGAAAAAATTATAACAAAAGATTTGGAAACTAATAGACTTGCTTTTGAAAATCTTAAAACATATGGTACACCTAGAAGACTAACTTTACATATTGAAGGTTTAGCAGATAAACAAGAGGACTTGAGCGAAACTAATATCGGTCCATCAAAATCAGTAGCATATGATTCTAATGGTGTTGCAACTAAGGCATCTATTGGTTTTGCAAAATCACAAGGGGTAGAAGTAAGTGACCTTGAAATAATAGAAACTGATAAAGGTGAATATATCTCTGTAAAAAAATTCCTTAAAGGAAAAGAAGCGAAGGAATTAATTCCTGATATATTAAAGTCTTTGATTGAAAATCTAAGCTTTCCTAAATCAATGAAATGGTCTAATAAAAAATTTAAATTTGCTAGACCTATTAGATGGATTTTAGCTCTTGCTAATAAGGAAATTATTAATTTTGAGGTAGAAGGAATAAAAACTTCTAACTTAACAAGAGGTCATAGATTTTTTGGTGCTAATGAAATAATAGTTAATAAAATAGCTGATTACTTTATAGAACTTAAAGAAAATAATGTTATCTTAGATATTGAAGATAGAAAAAAAATGATAATTGAACAAATAGAGAAAAATTGTACTAAGCAAAATGAAAAAGTTCATGTGGAAGAAGCACTTTTAGAAGAAGTTGCTAATTTAATTGAACATCCATATGCTATAGTAGGTACATTTAATACTGAATTTTTGGAAGTTCCGCAGGAAGTTTTGATTATTTCGATGCAAGTACACCAAAGATATTTCCCTATTTTAGATGAAAATGGAAAACTTCTACCTAAATTTGTAGTTATCCGTAATGGTATAGATTCTTCAGAAGAAGTTAGAAGAGGAAATGAAACTGTTATTGGTGCTAGATTAAGCGATGCTAGATTTTTCTATAATGAAGATTTAAAGAAAAATATGGAAGAATTTGTAGAAAATCTAAAAACAGTTGTATTCCAAAAAGATTTAGGAACTATCTATGAAAAGATAGAAAGAAGTAAAAAACTTGCTAGTTATCTAGTTGATAGACTAAATCAAACAGAAAAGCTAGAAGATGTCATTAGAACAGTTCATTTATCTAAAGCGGATTTAATGTCAAATATGATTAGTGAAAAAGAATTTACAAAATTACAAGGTTTTATGGGTCATCAATATGCTCTAAAAGCCTCTGAAAAAGAAAGTGTAGCTCTAGGTATAGAAGAACATTATTTACCTAGATACCATGGTGATTCTTTACCAATTACCTTTGAAGGTGCTATTACAGGTATTGCTGATAAACTTGATACTTTAGTAGGTTGTTTTGGTGTAGGACTTATTCCAAGTGGTTCTAAAGACCCATATGCACTTAGAAGAGCAACTTTAGGTATAGTTAATGTTATTCTAAATTCTAAATTAGATATTTCTCTGTCTAAATTAGTGGCTATGTCTATCTCAATTTATGAAAGTAAAAATATCTTAAAAAGACCTAGTTTAGAAGTAAGTGAAGAAGTTTTAGATTTCTTTAAAGCTAGAATAACTAATTTATTAGTTGAGAAAAATTACAGAAAAGACATAATAAATGCTGTATTAGATGTTGAATTTGATAATATAGTTGAAGTTGAAAATAAAGTTATAACTTTAGAAAAAATTGCTGAAGAAACAGACTTTGAAGAAATAGTAAATTTACTAAAAAGAGTAGGAAACATTACAAAGGATTACAATTCTCTAGACATTAATGAAGACATGTTAAAAGAAAATAAAGAACTTGCTTTATATAATTTCTTAAAAGAATTTGAATTAAGTGCAAAACAAGAACTTGAAAATAATTCTTATGAAAGATATTTTAAAGAAATATTAAAAGGTAAAGAAATAATAAATGAATTTTTTGATAGTATTATTGTAATGCACAAAGAAGACGAAATCAAAAATAATAGACTTGCTTTATTGAAAAATTTAGATTTATCATTTAAGCAAGTTGCAGATATAACAAAGTTAGACTAATGGAGGCTTATAAAATTGTATTCAATACAGACAAAAGGTGTTTGTGCTAAAGAAATAAAATTTAGCATTAAAGAAGGACTAATAGAAGATGTGAATTTTCTAGGAGGTTGCCCTGGTAATTTAATAGGAATATCTGCCTTGGTAAAAGGAATGAAGGTAGAAGAAGTTGTTAATAGACTTGAAAATACTAAATGTGGTTCAAGAGCTACTTCTTGTCCAGACCAATTGGCAAAAGCTCTAAAAGAATATATGTAAAAACTATAATTTATTCGTAAAATTCGAGTTATTCGTTGCAAAAAGTTTTAAAAGACTCTGCACCGAATTTAAATGAAACTTAGAACTTTAGTTCTGTAGTTGAATTTATGTGATAACTAAATGAAACTTAGAACTTTAGTTCTGTAGTTGAATTCAGTTTATGCTTTACTGTCGAATTTTGGCTCTTTGTCAAGTGGTGTTGGTAAAAAAATAGAATTATCTTAAGGGACTTTATTTGTAGTTTATACAGATGAAGTCCCTTTAATATTAATTAAGTTACAAGTAATTAAAATTCTTCTT
>Ga0075011_10000841_pt1 | contig 16356 bp, 13 predicted proteins | sample TARM_MetaG_T_14_FD_72354 | JGI IMG/M metagenome (GOLD analysis project Ga0075011, IMG submission 72354) | Freshwater microbial communities from Pennsylvania, USA, analyzing microbe dynamics in response to fracking - TARM_MetaG_T_14 | ecosystem: Environmental > Aquatic > Freshwater > River... | reverse complement strand
CTCCGCATCCATCAGGTAGGTATCGTCGTACCGGGACAGGTACACCTCGGCATCAATCTGCCGGTCGAATGAGGCAAGGATCGTGTCGTCCTCGTCCACGACCCGGAAGCGCTTGTGGTTGTCGGCGTACATGGCTCAATCCTCCTCGGGGAAGTCGTAGTCGCGGGCGCCAGCCATGCTGATAAGCGATGCTGCGTCATCGAGGGAAATACGCCCGCTGTCGTCCACCTCGATTTCGAGAATCTCGCTGGTGCGGTAGGCACTTCCCGCGCAATCCACGCGGTACGCCTGAGCGTCACCCTCGTTCTCGGAAACATGCAGGTAAGCTTCTACCGAGCTCCCACCTTCCTGAATTACCGCGAATGCTTTGGCCATTTCCGATCTCTCCTTGCGTCCCGCCGGCTTTCCTGCCGACTGCTCATTTCGTACTTCTCATTCTATGCGAACATTGTTCCTGAGTCAATAAAAATATACGGCTAGAGGTGTATTCCTCGTTCCCTGAAACTGGCCTAGCACACCCAGCGGACAGCGCCATAAGGACTTTTCGCATAGAGTGGTGTGTTAACCTGTACCGTAAATTTGCATGGCGTATGCCGCCCACCATGAGCCGATCCGTGATGCCACCTATGCGAAACCCTCTGACAACACCCAGCCAACCACGCGTCCCCTACAGCAACGCCTTACTCCACAGGCACTCCCATCGCTCCCAGCCCCTTCTGGCGGCCGGCAAAGCATCACTGCTGGCGCTAGCGCTCGCAGCCCCCGGCATGGTCATGGCTGATAGCCGGCTAGAGAGCGTCTACTTTCAGCAGGCAGACAGCGGCGAAGTCAGACTGAACCTCGAGTTCGACGGCACCCCGCCCGAGATCGGTGGGTATCGGCTGGATAATCCGCCGCGCCTGACGCTCGACCTGATGGAGACCCGGAGCGGCCTCGAACAAAACGAGTTCAGTGTTGGGCTCGGCGGGGTGGAGAGCATCACTGCCCGCGAGGCTGGGGAACGAACCCGGCTGGTGGTCGAGATGGCTCGCCACCTCGAGTACCGCACCGATGTCCGTGGGGATCATGTGATCGTGGGCATTCAGGGCGACAAGGCTGACACCCCTCCTGACCTCGCCTCCTCCGAGGATGCTGGCGCGGCCTACCGCAAGGTAAGCGACTCACTGCTGCGCAACATACTGACCGAGGGAGCGGCACTGGAATCGACATCGAGCAACGAGCCAGCGGTGACTGATATCGACTTCCGGCGGGGAGACAACGGTGCCGGACGCCTGATCGTGTCCCTGAACCAGGCAAATGCCGATGTGCGAGTCAGCGAAGCCCCTAATGCCGGCATCACTGCCCGACTGGTCGGAGTGAGGCTGCCGACCTCCCTCGATCAGGTCTACGATGTGACCGACTTCGGCAGCCCCATCCAGCGCATCACACCGCGCACCAGGGGCGACTCGACCACACTCGACATCCAGACCAGCGGGGACTTTGCGATGGTCTCCCGGCTGGATGGTAAGCAGCTGGTGATCGAGGCGCAGGAGGTCAGCCCTGAGGACACCTCCCAAGAGAGCGAATCCGCCTATAGCGGTGAGCGCCTGACCCTGAACTTTCAGGACATCGATGTGCGCGCCGTGCTCTCGCTGATCGCCGAGACAGCCGGGCTCAACCTTGTGGCCCGCGACAGCGTGCAAGGCCGAGTCACCCTCAATCTGAACCGGGTGCCATGGGATCAGGCGCTCGAGCTGATTCTGAAGAGCCATGGCCTCGACAGCCGCCAGCAGGGCAACGTGATGGTGGTGGCTCCTGCCGGGGAGCTGGCGCAACAGGAGCGGCAGGAACTCGAGACCCGCGAACTGCTGGAGACGCTGGCGCCGCTGGAGTCCAAGCGCGTCAAGATCAAATACGCAGAGGCCGATACGCTGGCCCAGCTCATGCGGGGGGATGGCACCGGCGGATACGGGATGCTCACCGATCGCGGGCAGGTCGCCGTGGACGCCCGCACCAACACCCTGCTGCTGCGCGACACCCCGGAGCGCCTCAAGGCGATCATGGAGACCATCGCGGATCTGGATGTTCCGGTAGAACAGGTGCAGATCGAGGGCCGGATCGTCATCGCCAGCCAGATGGCAACACGCGAGCTGGGTGTCAACTGGGGCGTCTCCGGCAGCGGCAGCCGGTTTGACCTGGGCGGCGCCTCAGACGGCACCCCCATCAATGGCAATGGCGGCCTGGCCGTCGATCTCGGCGCCGGCAGTCGCGGTGCCGGGGGATCAACCACCTTCTCGTTCGGCTACCTCTCCGGGGACATCCTGCTCGACCTGGAGCTCAATGCCATGGAGAGCGAGGGCAAGAGCTATACCATCTCCCAGCCCCGCATCATCACTGCCAACCAGACCGAGGCATACATCAAGCAGGGCCAGGAGCGGGCATACCGTGAAGCCGCCGCCAGTGGCGCCTCTGCGGTGGAGTTCAAGGAGGCGGTGCTGTCGATGACCGTCAAGCCTCGCATCACTCCCAATGGCCGCATCCTCATGGATGTCACCATCACTAACGACTCGTTCGGGGAAACGGATGGGCCCAACCAGGAGCCCCCGATCAACATGAGCGAGCTCAAGTCCAAGGTACTGGTCAAGGACGGGCAGACAGTCGTGCTCGGTGGCATCCTGCAGTCAGAGGACATCGAGACGCTGGCCAAGACCCCCTTCCTGGGCGACATCCCGGTACTGGGGAAGCTCTTCCAGTACAGTCAGACCAACAACGACAAGCTCGAACTGCTGGTCTTCATCACCCCAAAAATTCTCAGCGAAGATCTGGGCATCTAACCGCTCCCCCACGGCACGCCCGCCAGGCGTGCCGTGTCGCTTTCCGCGTCAACGCCCAACCCCCCCCTGCACGGATCGGCAAGATCGTGCTTTATACATTTCTCGTGCAATGGTGTGCTAACGTAGATGTACACTCATGGACATAAAGCGTGCCCAGCACCATGCCCCAGCACTCTATCGCCGATGCTCGGCGCCACCTCTCTGACCTGATCGATGCCGCCACCCGAGGCGAGGACATCACGATCACCCGCAACGGATGGCCGGTGGCCCGGCTCCAGCCCTACCAGCAGTCGCGCCCGCCTATCGACGGACTGCTTGGCGCCATGAAGGGACGGGTCACGCTGCTCGAGAAACACCAGAACAGCGATCAGGAGGGTGGCGATGCACGCGATGCTGGCGCCTGACCTGCTCTGCCGGGTGCTCGTTGGTGACGGACGCCTCAGCCGGGATGCACAGCGCACTTTGCAGAAGGCTCGCGCCCTCTCCGTGCCGGCGATCGGCATTGCCCAGCTGACCGACTGGCAGTTGCAGGGCCGGTTACACGGAGACATCGGCGAGATCCTCAGCCTGCTCCGCGACAAGGGAGTCCAAATCGCTCCCCTGGGACACGACACCCTGCAGATGCTGGCCAATCAGGGCTGGGAAGGAAGCTCGCTTTCCCTCCATGACCGCTTGGCGATGGCAACAGCTATCAGCGCCAACGCCATCCTGCTCACCGAGCACCAACCCCTGGCGCAGCTGGCGCCAGCCAACAGCCTGTGGCTACCGCCACTCAGCTCATCCGAAGGAGATATCCAATGAACGAAGGCATGATCCGCTTCCTGGGCCACCTGACAGCTGAAGCGCCTATCCAGGTCAGCTACCCGGACATGGATGGCAAGCTCCCGCGCACGCCGCATGGCGAGGCACTCCTGAACGGCGGGACGCTGCGCGGGCCACTCCGCAAGTCAGCCCTTCGCGCCATGCGCCGCCTGCTGGCCAACGCCAAAGGCGTACCCGAGAAAGGGCTGCTGAGTCTCACCGACGAATACATGCTTGGATCAGGCATCGACCGGACTCGAGCTGTGAACAACGAGAAGGCGGAAGGCGTTGATCCCGTGGGTGAGCAGCTCTTGCGTGAGCTCAACCCGCTGCTGTCGCTGTTCGGCCGCTGGAACCTCCCCTCTCGCCTGGAGGCCAGTGAGCTTCGCACCGATGGTGGAAATGTGATGACCGTGGGCCAAGGGGTACGTCACGACCAGTTCGCCCGCGACCCCGAGTCCGTCGAGGTGCTCAGCGACGACGACCGTGACGCTCTGCTCCGTGAGGCTCGCAGCGCCCGCGAGTCTGCTGTGGCCATCGAGGAGATTCGCCGCGAGATCGCCAAGACCAAACGGGCCTACGGCGCAGCTGCCGATAGCGGAGACAAGGCAGAAACCAAACGCCTCGGGACGCAACTGAACGAGCTGCAGGAGAAGGAGAAAGCGGTTCGCGCCGAACGTGAAGGTGCGGAGCACTCCATCCAACACCCGTTGGCCGGCTTCGAGGCTATCGCACCTGGCTCACGCCTCTCTGCCCGCCTCGGCCTTATCAATGGTCGCCAGGCGTACCTCGGCATCCTCCTTCACGCCCTCGCTGACTTTGCCCGCGAGCCGGTACTGGGCGGTCATCGCAACATCGGAGCCGGCCAGGTCTCCGGCAGCTTCGATGTCTTCCAATGGCCCGTGGGTGAACTGAAGGCCAGCAAGATTGGCAGCGTGAGCTTCGATGATATGGGCTTTTACATGGAAGGAGATGTGCTCCAGGCAGCCTTCGATGCCGTGGCCGATCCCGAAACGCTCAATGGCTGGAATCTGCACACCCACACCATCGAGGACGCCCGCAAGCTCGCCGGAGACAAGTGATATGGCCGACGAATTCCGCCTGGTGCTTCGCATGCATACCCCCATCATCATGCCGACGGTCACCCCTCGGCTGGATGTGCTTTTGCATGAGGCGATGTGCCGGCTCAACCAGAATTGGGAAGGCGCCCACAGGCTCCCCCTAGAGAACGAAGCTGGCGCGAATGTCTACTGCGCCAGCCAGCTGATCCTTGGCTCCACGCCAGACCGCCCGTTGTCGGCGAGTTCGGAGCGCCTGGTGTCCACGGTGTTTCGGCAGGATCTCTACCTTGCCGGCAAGGTGAAGAAGCGTTTCGGCAGCACCTTCCCTGATGGCAACCGACTGACACCTCACAGCGCGATTAGCACCCCCTTCGCCATCTTCTACGGGGTTGGAGACGGCCAAGCCTGCGCAGAGCTCCTGGGGATGCTCAGCGGCATTGGTCGGGAGCATGCACGCCACTACGGCGCCTTCAACGTCGAACGCCTGGAACGGGATACCTCCTCGCGCTGGCGCTTGCGCCCCTGGCCCATCGGCCATCCCAATGCATGGGAAACGTCCGCCGAGCCCTATGTCGAGGACAAGCAAAGCCTGCGTCCCAAAGAGAAGCCCGTGGGCGTCATGCGCCCACCTCGCATGATTCGGGAGGTGATGCATGCCAGTCGATAACGCCTACCAGCGGTTCCATCAGGCAACCGCCATCATCCGTCAAGACGCTCCCGCAGACAGATGGGGCACACCACCACCGTCAAGCCATGGCTGCTCGATCTGCGGTCGGCCCTGGGATGACGTTGAAGACCCCGGCGTTGCCGGCGCCTACCAGTACAGCTCATCGTTCTCACGAGAGTACGAATGCACCAGCTGCCATACCGTGCGCATCCCGGCTCGAGAGTCGCTGGGGATCGAAATGTACCGGGGCAAGGCACAAGCCCCCAGCCCCGGCAGGCTTGGGATGCTCCCTTCCTGCGGTGCTGTCATTACCCCTGACAACCAGCTCCACATGGCGGTGAACAAAGGGTTCTTCACGAAATACCAGGGCGGTGCGATTGATCGTGCCGGCCAGCTCCATCAAGAGCGACCGTTTACCCTGCTAATGCAGCTGATCGCTGAACAGTCGCTCTCGTCTGTCAGCGAAGGCGCCATATTCATCAGCGAGTGGGGCCGCAAGCCTGATCGCCTGTTGGGCAACCTCCAACTGACACGCTCACTCTCTGAACTCTGGTGCTGCAGTGACGCTGGCGCTGAGTGCATCGATCTCACTGCCCTCATCGAGACGGCCAAATGGCTCCATGGGCGAGAACTTGGCACCAAGGCGACACGCCCTGCCTTCTGGGCGCCGATTCGCCAGGCCGCACAAGGCCGAGCCATCAGCCAAGAGGCCATGAAAAAGTGGGCCAAGGACATCCCTCAGCCCCAAGAGCTGCTCGACACCCTGCCCATTGACCCGCACACCCGCACCCGACTGCCACGCTTTATGGCTGACATCATGCCCTGGGTGGAAGGAGGTTATCTGTGATCGTTCGCTACCATGAAATGAGCGCCCTGATGGGGGTTGGAAAGCCCGGACGCCCCATCACCCTGGACGACCACCACAAGGCTGCCTGGGCCCTCTATACCGGCACTGGCAAGATGGAGATCCCGCGTGGCGTGGATCGCCCGTTCACCTTCCGGGCGGACGCACTACCCGGTCGTCCCGGCATGCACATCATCACCGTGCGCTCCCCCTTCGCCTTCGCCGGCGCAAAGGAGTTGAGTATCGATCTGGCCGAGGGCACCCGCCTGGATGTCGAGTTCGTCTACTCACCGTTCACCCGAAGCAAGTCAGCAGAGGGAAAGTCGATCCGCATCACACCCCCCAGCAAGGAGTGGGATGAAAACGCCCGCCAGCGCCTTGCCTTTGCCGGTATGGCGACTGAATCTCTGCGGGTCACGCCTCTCCCTCGAGCCAAGGTCAAGACCAAGAATGGAAGCCCGACTACTCTGGTGAATGTCACTGCCCAAGCGATCGTCACCGACCCGATCGAGGCCGCCGACAAGTGGATGCGCGGCATTTCGCCGATGCGGGCCTATGGCATGGGGCAGCTGATCCTGCTTCCTGAAAGCGCCAGCCTCGCCAAGGCCGGGTAAGCCCAGGAGATACCGATGCACATGGATACCTCAAATCCCGTGGCACACTTCCTGAGCGAAGGGCTCCCAGAGATCGACAGGACGTTTCGCCACAACCCAGTGCAGATCGCCTATGCCGGCTCAGTGAGCCAGGCGCTAGGCGGCGGCCCCGGCAAGATCCACTTCATCGAGGGGGATACCGGGATAGGGAAAAGCCTCGCCTACCTGCTAACCCTTGCCGACTGGACAGCTCGCGGAAGGAAGGCTGGCCGACAAGGGGTCGTCTCCACTCACTCCCGCGCTCTGCAGCGCCAGCTGCGTGACGAACGCAACCTCGCCATCATCAATCGCTACCTGGAATGGCAAGGGTTGCCTTCACTGACCATGAGCGTGCGCATGGGCAAGACCAACTACGCCTGCCGGGATCGGCTGGCGCTGGCGCTTGGCTGTGATGCTCTGCCCGAGGTGGCGACGGATAATCGCCGCCTACCGGAATACAGGCGCCTGGCACAGTGGGCACTCGAGACCGATGGCTGCTTGCTGGAGCTGGAGGACGATGCCCTGCCAGACGGCATCCGCATCAGGGATATAGCGCTTCACGAGAGCGACGCCATCCCCGACTATCTACGCACCCACTTCGAGGATATCCAGGGGGCCGACATCCAGGTCATCAACCATGCCCTGTTGGCCATGGATCTCCTGACCCAGAACGGCATCACCCTGACCGACGACCCTGCTGCCTTGGTGCTAGACGAAGCCGAGCATTTCCCCGCCGTCGCACAGCAGCTTCTCTCGCGCCAGCTCTCTTTCCGTATGACCCGCGGACTGCTCGCTCAGCTGGGCCTGGACAAGGCCAGCCGAACCTGGGCCGATCTTCAGCGGATGTACCAGTCTGCAGACCGTGCCAATCAGGCCGAGATCATCACGCATGCGATGACCGGCGCGCTGGGACTCGGCCTAGAGGCCATCCTGAAGGCACGACCGCGAAAGGAACGGCTTGCAAGCGATCCGAGGCTGAAGCATGACTGGAAGCGTTTGCGCCGAGATGCGTCCGCCATGCTGGAAGCTTTCAAGGAAAGCTCGAGCCAGGTGGTGTTGAGCTACTCCCCTGTTCTGGGGCTCCCCTCTCTGGCGATGCACGACACTGCAGGTGGCGGGCTACTCAAATCGGGAATCAAAAACCGTACCACCATCCTGACGTCAGCCACGCTATCCAACCTCGGGCATGCCCCTGGCGAGCCGCCAAGCTTTTCCTACATCCGCCAAGAGCTTGTCATGGGGCGTGAGGACACTCGCCTCGGGGTTGAGCACTCCCATCAGGCGCTGAACTTTGGCGACATTGCGTTCTCGCTGCCTCCCGCCCCGAGGGCACCCCTCACGCTGGTCGGGAATGGGCAGTTCGAACTTCACCCTGCCTATGTGGATTACGCCTGGAAAGAGATTGCCGCTGGCGCCAGCGGAAGAACTCTTGTGCTGTGCGTGTCCTACTCGGACGTGTCGGCCCTACTCGAAAGATGCCCCGAAGACCTCAAGGATCGCGTGGTTGCCCCTGGCAGGGGAAGCGCTCTGAATGAGCTGGCTGAGCAGATGCCCGAGGACGGGATTTTCATCACCCCGGCCGGATGGGAGGGGCTCTCCCCTGCCCGCCAGGGTACAGAGGCATTCTGGGCTCATGTGGTGCTGCTCAGGAACCCCACGCCTCGGCCTGATCCGGTCATTGAGCTCACCCTGAGCCGGCACATCACAAAGCAGACCCCCGGCATTTCTCAGGCCGAGGCAGCAAGAATGGCCAGGGCAACGCTCATGAACAAAGGGGTCGTGCAGACCGTTCACAAGATCCGACAGGGGTTGGGGCGCACGATTCGCCACCCAGATGACAGCGTGAACGTCACACTGCTCGATCCGCGCTTCCCCCGGCCGAAGGGGAATACCCCTCCAGGCGTGGTCGTCTCATCCAGGCTGCTTGGGGCGATCCCCTTCAGGTTCCTCTCAGCGTATGAAGAGGGTGATAGCGTGGCAGAGACCGCCATTCGGGAAGAAGCGTTGATACTCTGAAGGTAGCTGGTGGATTTGCTCGGGTCAGCTAACCATCTGTATTGTGAGAGGTATTCAGGAAGAGGTTCTCCCACGGGCGTGGGGATAGTCGGGATCTCCGACGTCGAGTGATCGAGCCGGCTGTCGGGTCTCCCACGGGCGTGGGGATAGTCGGGCCATCTTCGACCTGAAGCCAACGACCCAGAGGGCTCTCCCACGGGCGTGGGGATAGTCGGCGTCCACCCGCTCGAACGCGGCTTCCAGATCGGGTTCTCCCACGGGCGTGGGGATAGCCGGCCGTCCATCCAGCGGATCCGCGAGCAGCTGGGGGTTCTCCCACGGGCGTGGGGATAGTCGGTACTCGGCTTCCGACGGCAGGTCCGACAACTCGGTTCTCCCACAGGCGTGGGGATAGTCGGGCGCCGGCCCGGGATGCGGTGCTGTGCCTGGAGGTTCTCCCACGGGCGCGGGGATAGTCGGGGGCAAGGCCCCAGGATGGGCGACAGTGACTGGGTTCTCCCACGAGCGTGGGGATAGTCGGTCGGTGGCCCAGAAAAGACCAACCCCCGACTCGGTTCTCCCACGGGCGTGGGGATAGTCGGGAGGGTGGCGAGTGGCACGAGAAGGACGACGCGGTTCTCCCACGTGCGTGGGGATAGTCGGGACGGGAGGTCGAGCCACTTGTATGGCGTTCCGGCTCTCCCACGGGCGTGGGGATAGTCGGCGCAGGGCGTCCACGAAGGCCGACGCACCACGGGCTCTCCCACGGGCGTGGGGATAGTCGGAAACCCTTCGAACTGCTGGCAGAGATAGGCAGGGTTCTCCCACGGGCGTGGGGATAGTCGGTCGGTAGCGCCAGGTGGCCGAGGTCGGATCCCAGGTTCTCCCACGGGCGTGGGGATAGTCGGCAGACCAGGGAAGATGTCCGCTGGAAAGCGCATGGTTCTCCCACGGGCGTGGGGATAGTCGGGACAACCCTCAACCCATCCAGTACGTGCGCCGGGTTCTCCCACGGGCGTGGGGATAGTCGGGGCGATCTGAGCGGCGAGCTAGTTCAGCAGCGGGTTCTCCCACGGGCGTGGGGATAGTCGGTCGGAGTTGATGCCGGAGATCATCACACCAGGGGTTCTCCCACGGGCGTGGGGATAGTCGGGCCCTGGAGAGCGAGCGCGATCGAGTCACCGGCGCTTCTCCCACAGGCGTGGGGATAGTTGGACCAATCACTACGCCGCCCTGACCGATCCCAAGGTTCTCCCACGGACGTGGGGATAGTCGGGGTGGTCTGTACGGCTTGCGCCGCCTCAGCGAGGTTCTCCCACGGGCGTGGGGATAGTCGGGGTGGTCTGTACGGCTTGCGCCGCCTCAGCGAGGTTCTCCCACGGGCGTGGGGATAGTCGGGCATCGGGCGTGATCCACGAGCTGCCGCTGCCGGTTCCCCCACGTGCGTGGGGGTAGTCGGTACGTTACCGCCCTCGCTGCGCGGGGCGGGGAGGTTCTCCCACAGGAGTGGGGATGGCCGGGGCCGCCATGTGGTGCTGTGGCCTGACAACGAGGCGCACCCGCCTGCGGGGATGATCGGGACCAGCACTCGTAGCCGTACTCATGGGCATCGGCTCGCCCGCACAGCGGGGATGATCGATAGGGTGTCGTGTCGAGCGAGACTGCCGTATCGCCCCCCGCAGGCGTGGGGATAGTCGGCTGTAATTGCGCCTTTCCGTCTCACGTGAGGTTCTCCCACGGGCGTGGGGATAGTCGGACGCCGCAACCCCCTGGGTGGATCATCGGGCGGGTTCTCCCACGGGCGTGGGGATAGTCGGTGCCTTGGGCTGCCAATCACGGCGACAACTTCGGCTCTCCCACGGGCGTGGGGATAGTCGGGGAAATCGAGGCGCACCGACGGATACGGGAGAGGTTCTCCCACGGGCGTGGGGATAGTCGGTTCATGCCGCCATCCAGCGCTTGATTGATGTCGGTTCTCCCACGGGCGTGGGGATAGTCGGTCGACGCTTGAGAAAGTCGTCCGGGCGGTGGCGGTTCTCCCACGGGCGTGGGGATAGTCGGGTCAGGGTGCCTGCGCCCATGCACCATGTGCAGGTTCTCCCACGGGGGTGGGGATAGTCGGCCGTCCGGGCTGATGCCATAGACCCGAGAAATGGTTCTCCCACGGGCGTGGGGATAGTCGGGCATTGACGCGTTGGGAAGAGGGAGATAGCTAGGTTCACCCACGAGTGTGGGGATAGTCGGCGGGAGAGCCCCGAGGAGCAGGCCGCCCGGCTGGTTCTCCCACGGGCGTGGGGATAGTCGGTGGCGGGGCTACTTCGAGGACGCCCTGGCCTGGGTTCTCCCACGGGCGTGGGGATAGTCGAGGCGTCGACAGCGTCAATACCATGGTGGTGTCGGGTCTCCCACAGGCGTGGGGATGGTTGGATTTGCCCGTCCACAGGGGCCCTTCCGCGTCGTCTCGCCCGCACAGCGGGGATGGTCGTGAGCCACTTCTGAGGCGCTATGCACACTGGATTGCGCACCCGCGCAGTCGGGGATGGTCGGGAGTCGCTGGTAAACGGAAAGGTCGTGGACACGTTGCGCCCGCGCTGCGGGGATGGTCGGCTCACCATACTGAAGCGGGTAGCCTCCTGAGCGGCTCGCCCGCATCTCGCGGGGAAGATCGTGGAATCTGCCGGCCCCGAGAGGCGCATGCGGTAATCTGTGGCAACACACATCACCGCAGGAGATCGAGATGGCGCCAAGGCGCATTTCTCGGAGCCAGCTGAACGGTTACCTCGACAAGCTCACGAAAGAGGAGCCTGTGCCGGAGCTAAAGCTTCGCCAGGCAGCTGCCCAGTTTGGTCTCGACATCGAGCATCTGCTGGCCGGCTCTAGCCGCATGCACATCAAGCGCGACCTGGTACGTTTCCTCAGCCCCAACAAGGCAGCTCTCGAGCAATGGCGGGAGGCCGCAGAAGCACAGCACGCCTCTCCTCGCATTGACCAGGCGGCCATGGGAAACAGTCACAATGCTCGGGTCAGCGGCGCCCTGGTCACCGTTCGTAGTAAGCGCCAGCCGCACCCACAGTGCATCATGGTGGACGCCCAGGGCACGATCGCCACACCACCCGGCACCGCCCCCGCAGAGCGGCTCGTCATCGTGGAGAACCTTGAGAACTTCCTGAATCTTGACGGCACGCTGGCGCTGCTACCGTCGTGCGGCCTTGGGCCGGAGTGGCAGGAGGCCGACATCCTCTATGGCGGCGGGAACAGCATCACCAACCACCTGCTGACGGGCGTCTTCCAGCAGTACCGGGAGATCGGTTGCCTGTTCGACCCAGACCCCGGCGGCATCCGCATGTGCGACACCCTCTATCAGCGGGGCACGCTCCCGCCCCTGCGCTTCCTGGCGCCAGCGGATCTGGCGGAACGCCTGGCGACCTCGTCTCGAGGGCTCAGCATGGATCAGCGCGAACAACTGGCCACCCACATTCGCCGCTCACCACCCTGCGCCCATGTCGGCGGCCTGATCTACACCACGGGGAAACACCTCGAGCAGGAATCCTACCTTCTGTCCGCGCCTACTACGGAGAACGCGCCGTCAACTACTCGGGGCTAAAGCCTCCGAGCTTGTGACTTAACAAGTTCGCATGGTTGACCAGGGAAAGCGGTAACCAATCCGCTACGTGTCACACAGGGTAAAGACCCACTCCGGGGTGCTTCCTCAGCCCCGGACTCTGGAACGACCCATCATGCTGGCGTAGGAGTAAGCGCCGAAGGTGGCGAGGCGGTCTTCAAGACCAATCCGGTGTGACACCTTCCCGAGGGGAGACGGGGCGCAAGTCCCGCGACACCAGACCCGTAAGGGTACGAATAAGGAGAAAGCCATGTCGGTTTTCGTGCTAGACAAGCAGAAACGGCCTCTGATGCCGTGCAGCGAGAAGCGAGCCCGTTTGATGCTGGCGCGTGGTCGAGCCGTGGTGCATAAGCGCTATCCGTTCACGATTCGTCTCAAGGATCGTGTCGGCGGTGAGAAGCAGCCGCTCAAGCTGACGCTCGATCCGGGCAGCAAGGAGAGTGGCATCGCCATCGTCCGTGAGGACGGTGAGGATCGCCATGTTCTGTGCCTGTTTACGCTAATGCATCGCGGTTTCCAGATTCGCGAGGCACTGGATCAGCGCCGGGCGTTTCGTCGTCGGCGGCGCAGCAAGAACCTTCGTCATCGCGCCCCGCGCTTCAACAATCGCACCCGCCGTGATGGCTGGATGCCGCCCAGCTTGCAACATCGTGTCGATACGCTGTCGGCCTGGGTCACTCGTCTATGCCGACTGGCACCGATCACGTCGCTGGCTCAGGAGCTGGTGCGCTTCGACACCCAGAAACTGGTCAATCCCGAGATTTCCGGTGTCGAGTATCAGCAAGGTACCTTACTCGGTTACGAGGTGCGCGAGTACCTACTGGAGAAGTGGGGCCGCGAGTGCGCCTACTGCGGCGACAAGGGCACGCCGCTGGAAATCGAACATATCGTGCCCAGGAGCCAAGGTGGATCCAACCGCATCACTAATCTGACGCTGGCGTGTCACGACTGCAATCAGGCCAAGGGCAACGACGCTCTTGATGACTTCTTCGCCCGCGACAAGGGACTCAAGAAGCGCCTCAAGAAGAACAAGCTGTCAGCGGAGACGCGCTATCAGCGCGTCATCCGCGAACAGAAGCGACCGCTGCGTGACGCCAGCGCCGTCAACGCCACACGCTGGGCGCTCTTCAATACCCTGAAGGCGACGGGATTTCCAGTATCGACTGGGAGTGGCGGCCTGACCAAGTACAACCGCCAGCGCCTTGGTATCCCCAAGACGCATGCCTTGGACGCCGCGTGCGTCGGTAGCTTCGAGAGGCTGCACGATTGGAATCGTCCGACACTGGTCATCAAGGCCATGGGACGCGGCAGCTACCAGCGCACGCGACTCAACAAATATGGCTTCCCGCGTAGCTATCTGATGCGCGAGAAGCGTGCCTACGGCTATCAGACCGGCGATATGGTCAAGGCCGTCGTGCCGAAGGGAAATAAGGCTGGAACCCACACCGGACGAGTGGCCATCCGCAAAACAGGTAGCTTCAACATCCAAACCGAGCAAGGTGCCGTACAGGGCATTTCCCACAAATACTGCACCATCCTGCAACGGAGCGATGGCTATGGCTATCACCAAGAACCCTCAATCCACCCACAAGGAGAAGGGAAAAAGGTAGCCTAGTCGCCCTTCGGGCGACGCGCTATCCCTCCCGGAGCTAAAGCAACCGGGTTTCCCGCGCAAAAACAGATGAACCTGAGCTTTCACACTTTCGACACCTTCCGCTTCAAGCAGCTGGTCTTCGTAAACAGCGCGGCCTATGCCTACACCCAGATCAGAATCGACCAGCACACGGCGCTGTTCGGGGAAAACAACCTGGGCAAGACCTCCATGCTCAATGCCTTGAAGCTGTTTCTGCTGCCGGAGGTCAACTTCCGCAACTGTGGCAGCAAGTTCAACTTCCGGGGCAGCAACGGCAAGCTCTATGAAGGGATGGCCAGCTTCCGCTACTACTTCCCCGAAGACCGGGCCTTCATCATCCTCGAGGCCGAGAACCCCCACGGGGACTTCTGCATTGTCCTGCACCGTGGCGGTGCCACCGACAAGATGGAATACGCCCGCATGGTGGTGCCCTGCCCTTACTCAGAGATCGAGCCCCTGTTCTGGGATGTCGAGGCTGGCGCTGACGCCGGGATCGGCGGCCCGGTCGAGGACATGACCCTCCAGGGGGTGAAGGAAAGCCTGCGAGAGATGGGTGGGGAGCCGCTGAATGACTGGAAGACGATTCAGGAGCGCCTGTTCACCAACCAGCCCTACGACAAGAAAGCCGGCAGGTACAGCCTACTCCCCCTGCGCAATGGCGCCGGCAAGCGCGAGATGGACGCCTGGCGCAAGCTGGTTCACCTCGCCTTCGACATCTCGGCCTCCGACGACCGCACCCTGCCGGATACCCTGGCCACCATCATCGAGGGGCAGAAGAGCCGCAAGGAAGAAGAACTGAGCCTAGACCTGAACGCCATCGTGGAAGAAGCCAACCAGCTCCGCGAGGAAGGCGATCGCATCATGCGCATCAAGAATGCTTCCGACCACTGGCACACGTTCAACGAGGCATTCCAGAAAGAGCTGCAGCTGCGCGGCCAGGCCGCCAAGGCATATGCCGACCTGGACGACAGTGTTGCTGTCGAGGAGGAGCGCCTGGCAGAAGCCCTCGAGATCGCATCCAACAACCTGACCACTGCCGGCAACCGGGCTGAGTCCCTGAAAAGCATCCAGATTGACACTGGCCGGGCAGCGACCGAGACGGCAGCCGAGGTCAAGGCCACCGGCAAGCAGGCCGAGAGCCTTCGCAAGGATATCAACGCCGCCAACGCGACCCTCAACGAGTTCCCGACCGGCACTCCTCGCCAGGAGATCATTGAGAACCTCGAAGAGCACATCGCCGAGCAGCACACGGCCATCGAAGGTTACGACAACGATGCCGTAGCCCAACGGGAATACTCGAACGTCTGTCAGCGCCTCGAGCAGAACACTCGAGAGGCCGCACGCCTGGACGAACAGCTGGCCAACCGAACCCCCACCCTGCTGGACGACCTCACGGTACGCGACGCCAGCATCCTCTATTCCCTGAATACCACCCTGGGCGCCACCCATGGAGAGCTCACCCCAGACCAGAAGCAGGCATTCGTCCAGTTCAGCCAGCAGTTCCACTCCGAGGATGGCCACCTGATGCTGGGCAACCCTCAGGAGCACATTAGCCTGGGAGGCATCCGCTATCAGGGGTATGACGCCGAACAGACGCGCCAGACCATGCAGGACAACCTGGTCAAGCTGCAGGCGTCGATCACCCGCGATAAGCAGCGGCGGGACAAGCTCAAGGAAGAGGCGACCATGAGCCCCGTCGAGATCGACAAACGGCGCAAGGAGGCCGAGAAGGAGCTGGCCAAGGCCGAGAATGACAAGAACGCCCTAAATGCCCTGGACTCGAACACCCAGAAGCTGGCCGGGATGGAAGCCGAACTGAAGGAGCTCGAAGCCACCCTGGAAGAGCAGCAGCGCCAGCACGAAAAGGCCAAGGCCGAATGGCAGGAAGCCGAGACCACGCGCAAGGCGCTGGATCAGGAGCTGAAGGCCCACAGGGGTAAGGCCCAGAATGTGGGTCTGATCCGTCAGCGACTCAACCGCATCGGCAAGGATGCCAACAACGTGCTCGAGGGACGCCACAAGGTGCTCGAGCCCACCCCCTGTGAGGTCAGCGAAGCCAACATCGAGGCGCTCGAACAAGATGTCGATGCCCTGAGCGCCCTGCGATCCAAGGTGCATGACCATCTGCGCAAGCTTCTCGCCCAGAGCATCCTCCCCAACACCGATAGTGATGCCCTGCTGACGACCTTCACCGCCGACCAGGTGGCCGATTTCCATGAACAGCTGAAGGCGGTGTTCGACAACCTCGACACCCAAGAGGCCACCTACCGCCATCAGGTGGATCGCCA
>Ga0075011_10000840_pt1 | contig 16358 bp, 14 predicted proteins | sample TARM_MetaG_T_14_FD_72354 | JGI IMG/M metagenome (GOLD analysis project Ga0075011, IMG submission 72354) | Freshwater microbial communities from Pennsylvania, USA, analyzing microbe dynamics in response to fracking - TARM_MetaG_T_14 | ecosystem: Environmental > Aquatic > Freshwater > River... | reverse complement strand
ATGATCAAAGGACTGGCGATCACCCCGCCCGTGATCGGGCGGATCTGCATCGGCAAGCTGGTGCAAAAACAGGATAAGTGGGTGCCGGAGAAGGACGACAGCTTCACCCTCACCACCCAGGTACAACAAAAAGGGGGATGGTTGCTCCATCCCCTGCATCAACACTACTCATCGCAGAAAAGTGGCCAAGGGCAGGAGCAAACCAAGATCCGCGCCATTCCGGTGCGGGTGCTGTTCAACGACAGCGACTTGAATCTGCGGGCGGAATACAGCGCGTTTGACCGGCAAACCGGCAGGCCGCTCTGTGTCGGGAATGGGGAGGTGGCAAGACGAGTGGGGGCGCAAGGCATGGAGGAGGTCAACTGCCCCGGGCCAGAGCGCTGCGCCTTTGCTGGGCAACAGGGCTGCAAGCTGTACGGGCGACTGAACCTGTTTGTGGAGGGGCAAGGGGATGAGCTGGGCAGCTTTATCTTCCGCACCACCGGCTACAACTCGGTGCGCACTCTGGCGGCCCGGCTGAAGTACCTGGAGGCTGTAAGCGCAGGCCATACCCGCTATCTGCCGCTCACCCTACGGTTGCGGGCCAAGAGCACTACCCAGTCCTACCGCACCCCGGTCTACTACGTGGATTTAACCTTGCGGGAGGAAACCAACCTGACCGAGGCAGTCAGGCTCGCACAGGAGGCGGCCCAGCGTGACCAAGAGGCAGGCTTGGCCATCGAGCAGATGGAGCAGACCGCTCGCGAGCTGCTGCGTAACGGCCAGTTTGAGGATATCGATGAAGAGGTACCGATGCTGCTGGAGGAGTTCTATCCCGAAGCCAACAGCGACGAGACGGCGAATGGTATCAATGGTTCTGAGGCGACAACCTCACCTCACGTCCCGCAAGGCAAAGCAACCAGAACGCCACAGAGAACACAACCAAGAAGGAGTCCACTCACCAACAAATTGGGGAAAGGAACCCCATCCCCTCCCCAGTGAATGGTGGATGATCAGCGAGGACGCGCCAACCGCTCAACCAACCGTTCTACCGTTTCCAGCAACAGGGTTCGGTCAGCATCCTCAAGCCGAGCCAGTTGCTGGCTCAGCACAATGCCCTGCTCGGTCGGGCGGTTACTGGTCTCGCGTAGAAAGTCCGCCAGCTCACAACCAAACAGTTGCGCGAGCTCCGCCAGCCGCACCACGGTCGGCACCACAATTCCTCGCTCCATTCGAGAGACGGCTTCCATCCCGATATTGAGGTGTTCAGCCACCTGCTCTTGGGTAAACCCGGCCTGGTTACGCTGGCGTCCAATCGCCTTACCCACGTTCTTGGCTAACTGCTCAAAGTTGATATCTGTCATAAGTCCTCCAACCAACTCTTATGGTTGGATATAGACCTGTTGACATGAAGAACCATGAGAGATGAGTATCAACCTATTGGGTTGATATTGGTGCTTTGGCGTGGAATTTCAGAACGAAAGTAAATCCATCACCCAATACTCCACAACCCTCATTTCCCGCTGATCAACCACCGCATGGCCATGGGAAATGAAAAGTCATTTTTTATCCATAAGGAGACATCATGAAACGTTACTTTGTTATCGCGGGCCTGCTTTTTCTGGCCCTGACCATCAGCATCGCCTGGACCGGCAAAGCCCCTTGGCTCGGGTTCTGGGGGCTGACCGCCTCCTTCGTGTTCGGCACGCTTTTTACCGGGGTTGGCATGTGTATCGGAGAGTGGTTTCGCCGCTTTACTCACCCGGACTGGATCTCGACCAGCGGCGCTGTCGAGACCTTCAAGGCCAAGATATTTTGGCTGATGGGGCCACAGGCCATCGGGGCGCTGATCGGCTTTTTCGCCTTTCAGGGCTTTATGAACAATATCCTCGGCTATGCCGTGTAAGGAGTGTGGGATGCATCAATGGATAATAGCTCTGCTGGGCTTACTGCTAACGCCCGCCGTGCTGGCGTTTGGAGACCATGGCCGCTGGAACGATGGCTGGGGTCAGGGGGTAACGGAGTACTCAGCAACGGTTGATGACGCGACCTATCTCTATCTCTCGTGCCGGATGGGCCAGCTTAATGGCATCACACTCAATCAGGCGGGACAAGCAGCTACAAACAACGTCAGTTTGCGCATCAATGGTCATATCTTCCCGCCGCTGCCGAGCATGGTGGCAGGTAATGACAGCAAGGCGTTTTATGACATGTGGGCCGCGCTGCGCTCAGCCAAGTCGCTGCAAGCCATCACCCAGGATGGCCGCACCGTTGAGCTGCCGGTAGCGGGTGTACAAGAGGTCCTGTCCGCTGCAACAGACGCGGCCTTCGACTGTGCCTTTCCAGCTCCGGAGCCTGAGCCAGCTGCTGCCCCCTTGAACTTTGAACTTCGCGCACAGCAGGGCGTACTGCAGGTCGTGTCTCGTAATGACCCTGTCACGATTAAAGACATCACCATCAACCGTGGCCAGTGTCAGTTGGTTCGGGAAGTGCCGAGCAATGATTGTATCAGCGGTCGCGTGAAATGGAGCACCTGTCTCGCCAGTAAAGACAGGCTGAAGCCAGAGTACATCAAGCAGGTGTTCCCTGTTGCGATGAACTTTGGACAGCAAGCCCGGTTCACCCTCAAGTCAACACCGCTGTGCCGAGTACTGGAGGTGGTTATTCATACCGACCGGGGGGATGCCGGTTACACCTTCGAGTGAGCCACGCCCCACCTTGTCACGCCCGGTCTTGTACCGGGCTTTTTGTTTTCTAAAAGGAGCAGACATGCAACCTGGTGACCATCTGGTCGTAAGCCGATGGGGCTATGACCATCACGGCCTCTACGCAGGCAATAACCAAGTCATCCACTATACCGGCCCTTTCTCGAGTGAAGGACCGGTGACAGGGCGAATTATTGTTTCATCGTTGGAGATATTTACAGGCAATGGCGACTGCTACCTGCGTGAATACAGCCACCGTTACTACAGTCCGAGCGAAAGCCTGGCGCGAGCGCATCAACGGCTAGGAGAGCAGGCCTACAACCTGCAGTTTAACAACTGCGAGCACTTCGTGACCTGGTGTATCCAGGGTGTACACCACAGTGAGCAGGTAGACCAGGCGTGGGGTACCGTCTTGCTAGCCATCACGATTGCACAAACGCCCCTGCAGCCAAATCGCACCACCGCGCCTACTCTCCCCACACTGCTCACACCGCTGACGAACAAGCTACCAACCTGGCTAATACCCTAGCGACAGCACTAATCCCAACCCTTTATTCGGAGTACACCATGACCATTCCCTTTTTCCGGGACGGCTTTGCCCTACCCGTTGCTCACTCATTGCTGGTTCTGCTCAACCAGGAAATCGCTAAAACCGAGCTCAATCTTGAGCGCTTAACCCAACTGACCTTCAACTTTCGCAACCCCGGCTACAGCGTCGAGCAAGGCGGCGTACACCCAGTCGAGATCCGCCTGATCCGTGGGCTCGATGGCTGGCTGTTCGATTACGTCACCGATTTCAGTTATCAGGGGCTGGGCTCGGATGCTGAGCTCTGCAAGGCGCTTGATTTCAACTTCCTCGATGGAGAGCACACCATGTTGGGCTGGGGACCGCTGCAACTGGCCGAAGCACGGGAGTTGTTCGATATCTGGCAGTGCAACTTCATTGCCTACTGCCGGTTGGAATGCTTCAGCGTCACGGTCGCAGGAGATTAGGGGCCACCATGAGCCAAGAATTAGCGCTCTCCCACTACTCACGTCAGTGACTGGAACAAGTCGCCACCAGCGCCAAGCTAACCCCCACTCGCAGTGGTCAACGTTGGCACTCCGAATAGCCCACAAGCCAGCACAGTCACCCTGCAAGTCCGTTGGTCTGGCTCACAGTGGCAACTGATCTCCCTCACCACTGCTGAGGACTGGCGCACCATGAGCCAGCCGAGAGATGAAATCTGCATCGACCCCAAGCGTCGCTGTTTTTGGTGTTGCCAAGCAGGGCCAGTTCCGCTCACCGAGCAACCCCTCGTACTAGGCAACTTTCTGAGCAACCTGCAGCGTATCTGTACTCATCGAGGCTTTACAGTGGTAACCGACCCATTACCCTAAGAAGATACATAAGACGAGAATACCGGTGACGCGAGAAGTCGCCGCCATGGCTAGAGCCATACCGACGACCAACTTAACGTCACTCAGCGTAAACCGATCGCCCTTTGACCCCAACATGCTTGATGCCTGCAGGGGTCTTTCATTTTCTAGAGATTCTATGTGCTACCACAAACTCAAGGCACTCGGCACCTATATCGGCAGCTGAGCACAGATATGCGGATTCATCATTTCTCAGCAGCTTTCATAGCTCTGACAAGCTGTTCTGCTATGGCACGGATCACATTCATACACACGGAGTTACCGAACTGCTTATAGATCTGTCCTTGCGATACGGCATCAACGATAAATGAATCAGGAAAACCCTGTAGCCGCGCACATTCACGAGGCGTCAATTTTCTCGGGTTTTTTCCCAAATGGGACTGATCAATAAGAATCTCAGAGCCGTCCTTGTAGTAGCGGGCACTGATCGTACTGGTATAGGGGCTGTCTTTATTGAAGAGAGAGTAACCGAAGCCATTTCCTTTTTTTTCGTGTCCAGCCTTACGCTTCTGATGTCCGGCCCATAACGTATCGGAAATGGTGTACTTATCATCGGCAGGCGCTAAATTGTCCAGATTTTCCAAGATATCGCCGACACGTGTAGGTGTCATTGGAGGCACCGGCCACTGAAAAACTTGGTCAAAATCGACACCAGAGAAATAATTTTTATCGAAGCCGACAATAAAAATCCGTTCGCGATTTTGCGGTGCACCGAAATCACCAGCCCTCAGTACACGATAATCGACCCAGTAATTCAGCTTCTCGGACAGCGCTTGGCGAGCATCTTCACTCATGGGCACATCGTCAGGGATTGAATGCGTGTCCGTACCGCGCAGGATATCTAGGATGGTTTTAAGCGTCCGTCCTTTGTCATGGCCTTGCAGCTGTTTCACGTTTTCAAGCAGGAACGCCTTGGGACGCTTTGCAGCCATGATGCGCTGGATCTCAAAAAACATCGTACCGCGGGTATCGCTGAAACCCTTCTTCAGACCGGCCTGCGAGAAAGCTTGGCATGGAAAACCGGCCAGCAGGACATCGTGATCAGGTATGTCGGCGGCAGCGATCTTGGTAATGTCGCCATGCGGCATGGCCCCGAAGTTGGTTAGATAGGTTTTTTGGGAAAACTTGTCCCATTCCGATGTAAACACGCAACAACCACCTTGTTGCTGGAATGGAAGACGAATACCGCCAATGCCAGCAAACAGGTCGATGAAGGTAAAGTCGTGCCCATCTTCTTGACGTTGGCTGAAAGGGGCATTGGCAAGATACTCATCCATCCTTTTTTCCAGAGCGAGGATGTTTTGCCACTTGGCTGCCGAAGGCTCATGCTCTTCTTCTTCCCAACCCCGTATCGTTCTCTCGCCTGCGGCGCCAAGGCCCAGCAGGTTGGCGAGTTCTGTCCGGCCAATACCAAGTCTGTCTCTCAGCGACTTGATGTATTGGGGTTTATTCTGACTGCTCATCTAGGGATAACCTTATCCGGTTTTTAACCCGGCGAAGGTAGCACTGTGCACGACAGCAGTCAATCTGTACAAGCCGGCCTTTCCGCTGCAATTGCAGGGACGTGGCGAGTGTCGCAGCAACCTCGGCAGCAATTAGGGGGCAGAAACCCTAGGACTGGTTGAACTGGGCATGGCTTCGCCGGTATCGAAAATCTCTCTGGTTAGGTTTGTCAGCTTTTCCCCAGTTGCGTACAGACGTAGTAACGCCAGCGGATCTTGGTAATGGCAATGTATCGGGCCGTACCCCAACGGACCGTTAGCAGTATCAGCAGGTTTGCTGTCCCGTTCTGCAACGAAGGCTGTCTTCAGATTTCCCTCCCCATTTCCCGGAAAAATGAAGTGGTTGGAAATGTGCTTCCTCGGGTACAGGTGCTCGATGGCCTGCTGGTAAAAAAACTGCTTTACCAAGTCCGGCCAGCCTGGTGCACTTTGTGGTGAACGTGCGTCGTAATACTTTGCATCGATGACAGCGATATGTTGCATGCTAGGTTCCTGCAGAACCGTGTCGGTCCGTTGCCCCTTGCCGGCAACCAGCTCCATCTTGCCATCGCTCGTGAGATAGGCCGGTACCGGCAAGCGATCATTCACTGTCAGCTTGCCGATTAAGCATTCATCCAGCATAGCCTCCCATAGGCCATGAAACTTTTTAACGCCTACCAGCAACGGTCCCTGTATAGTACCTTTTTCCTTTTTGAGATATGCAATCAGACTGCGGATCAGGAAGATGTCTCTCTCCGAGTAGCTCAACTGCAACTCTTTGCCGAGGAACCTTATCCACGCATCAGGTGTGCCGACTGGTGCGGGCATGCCTGCCAGTTTCCGGTCCACTACGCTGGTTCTGCCCAGCCACAACATGCCATAGGCAGACAACACCTCCCGCATGACTGATGCATGTATCCGCGCAGTCATGCAGTCGGTACTGTAATGTGTCCGCGTGGTGGAAAGGTCTAGATACACTGGTCCGCCTGCACTTGGATACGCTGTATTGCGGGCGATGGTTCTCGGCCAGTTGGTTTTGCCATTGTTGGTCGTTCGCTCGCGGGCACGACGAACATACAGACCGCTTGCCAAGTAGTCCTCGATGAGAGCCACGGCAAGGGAAAGCGACTCGCCGCCGGTGACCATCGTCCCATGATCATTGGCCCGCATGCCACTATCCCGTGTTCTGTAGAACCTCACAAGGGCGCGGAGCAGGTAATACGCCGAACGATCTGCCGGCTCTAGCGAGCCGGCATTATTGCGTGGCAAGAAGACGATAAGCCTGCAGCCAACCCTGAGCAGGCCGCAGAAATTTATTTTCTTGCTATCTAGATCAACCAACCCAAGTTCCCTCAGCTCTTCCGTCACACCATCCGGAATATCTGAATTGCTCACGAGCATGCGGTCCGAAAGATATAGGATATCAGCCGGCTGCATCTTGTGCCGTTCCGCTATCTGGGGTCAAGCTTTCCGCTACCGTACCAGCTTTCGCCAGTGCCTCTTCAATAGGCAACGAGAAAACTGGCAGGCCCGCCCTGAAGTCTGCAGACAACTTGCCATAGGTCTTGTAGACAGAAGAAAAGATGCGGTCGTGCCCGTGGTGTCTCAGTACATCATCCCACAGATAGATGAACAGCTTGCCACGTAGCGAGGAGCTGGCCTTTTCTTCGTTCTCAAGTTCTTTGGAACTGAGGAAGAACGGCCCGAGTAGACGGTCTTCAGGCACATCGCAGTCAATCAGTACAGCATTAATGCTCTCGGCAAGTACCGGCCAAGTGAGTGTAACCGGACCCTTGGTGGTTACAAGTGTGAGCGCGGTCTGCGGAATGCCTGCGGCGCTGAAATCTATTGGTAGATACTCGAAGCGCCAGCGTCGCTTAAATGCCGTATCAAGCGGCATAACGGCTTGGTCACTACTGTTCATGGTGGCAAGCAGCGACAGGTTGGCAGGTATCCGGAGCACATCCAGCGGGGGAAAGCCGTTATCTTTGAGCTCGTGGTTGATGTAGCCAAGCATGTCAGGGTCGGCAGCGCGGATGCTGTAAGTGCTCCCACCGTCAGGGTTGCGGTCCAGCAATTGGAACAGCTCGCCGAAAACAGCCGCCGCAGAGGCGCGGTTTATTTCCTCGATAACCAAGGTAACTTTCTGGTCTGGGTTCATCAGAGCATGGACAAGCGCATCGGTGAAAGGCCCTGGCCTGAAGCGATAGACAACACTGTCACATTCGGTCACGGGCTTCAATGAACCGACAAAGTCGGCATGCTGGGTATCTGGATGGAAAACGGTAACGAACGTGTTAGAGCTGTCAGTGCATTCGTTGTGAACTCTGTGGCTCTTTCCTGTACCGGGTGCGCCGTAGAAGATACAGTTAATTCCACCGGTTATTGGTTCCCCTGTAATGCGATGGCGTTTTCTTGACTCCACGTAGTAATAACCGCCTCGTAGCCGGACGCACATGTTGGGCCAGAGCGCGGCAACCTTTGCAGATATGACGTCAAGCGTTGTCTCATTCAGCAGGCCCTTCCGGATGAAAACGTATTTATTGCAACTAGTTAGATAGTGGATAGGGATCGGAATGTAATGGGTGTTACTGGGTTCTGGAGTTGGCCTCAGCAAGAATACATCGGCAATGTCTCCCCAGCTTACTGATTCGGATTCCTTAAGCTCATCCAGCTTGCCATCCCAGCCAAGGGTGGACATAACTCGGAGCATTAGCTCGTCGCCGTCAGCATTCCGGAACAGCCAAGGAATCGCATGGCTGTAGAATTTCTGAAGATGAAGGAAAACCTCTTCATTTTCAGAAATAGATAAAAGCAGGTCAGCCAGTGTGCCGGAGCTGGCATTTGGTACGGGTATAGTTGCCAACAAGATCGATGCGAAGAAATCCGCAGGTTGCCGGTGTTCTGCATCATTTGTGATAAATGCTTTGCCCCCCAGCCGAGGGGCCGAATCTACACCGAAAATGCTGAGAAACTGTTCTTTACTGTAGCCATCAAGCTTGCTGATTGCTGCAGATGTCTTACCTAGATTACTCAACACACTTATGGTGTGTTTTTTAGCTTCGCTGCTTACTTCATCGCCCAGCGCGGTCAGTACCTTCTGGTAGCTGTTGAGCAGCGTCAGCAAAGGCCGCAGCTTCAATGCATAAAGAAAGTACTGTCCTGGAATGTAACAGCTATTATCGCTTCTGCCACTGAGCTCAACTTTTGCCGAGTGACTTAATACCGTGATTTTTCGGTTGGGCTGACTCAGGGATGAGAGTATCTGCTGCGTTTCGGCATCGAATACAATCTCTTCAAAGTCCCAAGCCTCACTAGGTTCGTCCTGGAACCATTCTCCCACCATTTTAAGTTTGGAAAGCATGCTATCTGACACCTGTTAAGTCTTTTGGTCGTTTTTTATCCAGAGCTCCCTAGAAAGGGTCTGCCGCATGTTCTCGATGAACTTCTTATTCTGATCGGAAAACTGAGAGTTCTCGAACTGGGCAAGGAAGAATAGCAGCTCGGCTAACGCGGGTGACTGCTCCTGCGACAGCTTCCTGATCAGAGGGTGCTTGTTATTGATGGTGACGTAATGGTCATCTTCATAGCCTGGTTCCCACAACGAGCCATCGGTGGTGGTTGCAAAGCGGACGTCAAGGTCTGTATGGATCGACGTAATCACGCTGATCTTCTGCAATCGGTTTCCTTTGCCGGAAAACAACAAACGGAAATCCAGTAGTGCGTTGAAGATGATGGCTAGCGCATCGCTAAAGCCTGAACGGTAGATGTTATACCGGTCGGCAATGATATTGCCAAACATGTCGGTATTGTCTTGTCCGATGGTATTGACGCCCAGTAGGTGCTCGACTAGCTCCCTGATCTGCCTTGGCATGGACAGGCGGGAATACTTCTTACCCTGATGAAGCAGTGCCGCTACGACTCGGTCGCTGGAAAACTCGAACTCCGGAACTCCAAGTATTTCCGCAGCTTCGTAAGTCATGCGGACAATTCTGCAGCTATCGGGCAGCTCAGCCACCACCCAGCTTGACAACACAGCGTAATGTTCTTCGAGCTTGTCCGTCGGCAGGTCGCTCACCGGATGCCCCAGTTTTTCCTCGAATGCCCCCGCCTTGTTGAATGCCAAGGTGCTGGCAGCAAGCTGGTAGATATAGTCGGTCACAATCTGGTCTGACTCATCGAAAATCCGGTTGAACAGGTCTATCGGGAGCGGGATCCTGTTCTGCCAGAAAATCAGGCCATCAACGCGGTAAGCCCTGTTCCTATCGTGCAGGTAGCGTTTGAAGTCGGCAAGGTCGTATTGGTAACTCATTCGACGTCCTCCTCCGGATCTGGTAGTTCAAGACTCAGATAGCGCAGGGTATCGCTGACTTTGTGCCGGAATCCTTTCAGGGTGTGCTGGTTGGCTTCGGAGTATTCACCGTGCTCTGCGTTTGCCAAGCTCCACAGCAGCATATCCAGCGCCTTGACGGCCTCGTCGTTGTCCTTGCAGACGTTATACATCTTTGCGAAGTAGGGGTGAGACCTGCCCAACGTGACGCAGGTATTGCCTGCCGTATCACACGAAGGTTCCCACAGGCTGTCCCCCGTAAGTGAGTCCTCTTCATGAACGCGGACTGTTTTGTCTCCATAGACGCGGATACCAGGAAGCAGCACGGGCTTAGTCTGATTCCGGTTACGGATGGTCACCGACTCTCCGTCCACCTTGATATCGGCATTCTTGGTATGGCTATCCTGCTTGCCGATTGCATTGTTCGCTGGACCATGTCGCGGGGTACCTGCATCCGAATCGTTACTGTCCGTGCGTTTTGATTGTGCACTGAGAAGCGCCTGCCGCCATGGTGCGATCAGGCTTTGCAGCTCTCTGCGCACATCGATTGGGATGATGACGCGGCTCTTGCGAAAATCGATGCTGAAGACGTCGTCTAGTTCGTGGGTAAAATCAAGTACCACCCGTAGCCGAGTAATCTTGCTTTCTTTCTGGTACATGCGATGGGGCCAGCCGTCGTGCCAAATCAGCCGGCCTTCTCGGTAGATATAAAAACCTTGGTTGTCCAAACCGTATCGAACAGCGGCCTGCTCTTCGGCAGTAAGATCATTCTGCGAGGGAATCAAACTGCCCTTGATGGTAAATCCATGCTGTTTGTCATCGAGCAACACATGGACCGCTTTTTCTTTCAGCAATTGCGGGTGAGCATCGCTGGCGGTGACTAGGCCAGAGCACAATGGGTCCCACCCTTTCAGTTGGATGTCAGGCTCGTCGATAATCTTGATAGAGATCGCTACCTCACCGGCTGCAAGAAACTTGAAGAAAACGGCACTCAGCTCATCCTCCAACTCCTTGCCCAGTGCTTTGATCTGCTTGACGACTTGCTTATCGCTGCCTTGCTTGACCAGCCGGTCGATCTTTTCCCAAATGATCATGGTTCCGGCATCGCCGGCAAACGCTTCAAGTGACTCGAAGTCCTCGTAATAGTCATCGTGGTCCGGCGTTTCCAGCTCCCACTTGTCTTTCTTGCAAATGGTGTCCAGATCCCAACTGCGACCAACGTTGTAGCCCTCCTTGCGCGAGAGGACTACGAGGCGACGGCAGAAGGCCGTCGAGGCAGTTTTCAGGCCCATGCCGAACTTGCCAAGCGATTTCGGGTTAGGACGCTTGTCGGAGCCATAGCGCATGGCATTTTTCAGCTCGGCATCCGTCATGCCTTCGCCGTTATCGGTAATGATGACCCTGAATTCTCCCATCAGGTATTGCAGTTCGATGGAAATCTTGGTGGCATTTGCGGCGATCGAGTTGTCGACTATGTCGGCAAAGGCCGCCTTTTCGCTGTAACCAGTGTCCCGCAGGCTTTCTACCAGCCTAGCTGCGGAGGGGCGGAAGTCGTCTTCTTGGAGGTCCATGCTTGTCATTTCGTGAGTGATTCCAGGTAGTCCAGCATCAGCTGTTTATCGGTTTCCTTGTGTCCGGTGACGGTCACGACCTGCTCGCTTAAGGCTTGCTTCAGTCGTAGCCGTTCATCGATCATTTCTTCGATGGTGTCCGCGTAATACAGATAGTGCACACTGACCACAGATTGCTGTCCGTTCCGCCAAGCGCGGGCTGTTGCCTGCGCTTCAAGAGCAGGGTTCCATTGCCGGCAATAGTGAATGACATGCGTGGCTGCAGTGATGTTCAGCCCCATGCCAGCAGTCTTCGGGTGTAGCAACAATACTGAAAATCCAGCAGAAGCTGAGAAAACGTCAATAAGGGGCTGCCGTTCTTCATTGGGCGTGCGCCCGTCGATGACACCGGCTGTCACACCGTATTTTTCGCGGATGGCCGAGTGGATCAAGTCAATTGCCTTCTGGAATGTGGCAAATATGATCACTTTTTCACCCGATGCAGCGATGTCATCCAGTGTCATTAGCAGCAGTTCAAACTTGGCACTATAGGCTGCCAGTGATTTTACATCGCGGGGTATTGCTGCATCGAGCAGCGCTGGGTGCGCCGTGTACTGCTGTAGCTTATTGATCAACTGCAGGATGCCGCTACCACCTTTGGCCGCATCCTGTTGTATTTCATTGATGAGGGCATCGTAATTCTTGCGTTCCCGCTCACCTGCAGTAATCGCTGTGTGGATATCGATCTTTTCTGGCAGTTGCGCCAAGACATCCTTCTTCATGCGTCTTAGGGTGATCTGCCGCAGGCTCTGCTCAAGCTCATCAAGATTAGTTTCGATGGTGTCGGTAATGTCCCGATGAACATACCGTGACCGGAAGTCCTGCTCGTCGCCCAGATAGTTGGGGAAAACAAGATCACAAAGTGCCCATGCATCCATCAGACTGTTTTCAACTGGCGTGCCGGTCATAGCCACGGATGCAAAGGTATTAAGCCGTCTTGCGGCCAGCGATCTTCCGGAGCGGGGATTCTTCAGCATGCTGGCTTCATCGTAGAGAACGAGCTCAAAAGACAGCTCCTCCAGCATCGCAATGTCGGAAGTCAGGGTGGTGAAGGGAGTCACAATGATGTTGTGCTTTTCCAGCGCCGTGCTCAAACCCTCCCTGTATGGTCCGTAGTGCAAATATGGGTGTAGCTCTGGGGCAAAAAAACGGAATTCCCTGACCCAGTTGTCCAGCAGGGGGTTGGGGACGACGATCAGAATGCGGCCATCCGGATTGTTCTGCAGAAGATCGCAGCACAAGGCAATAACCTGCGCGGTCTTACCTAGGCCCATGTCGTCAGCGAGTAGAGTCCCTATGCCGTTGCTAGCACAAAACACCAACCACTCAACACCATATTGCTGGTAAGGGTAGAGCTCGCGTACGAATAGCTTGCCGTGAGTGCAGGCCTTTTGCTTCTTAGCCCTGAAGCGGTCAACGAGGGCAACCGGAATTTCGCTGATCAGGCCTTCCCTGCGCAATTCTCGCAGCAGCCTGAGCAAGCGAGGCAAATGCAGCTCGTTGACCGCGGCAATCACATGTTGCCGCAGACGGTCGCTGACAAAATGGACCCGTTTGTTGTCAGCTATGAAATAACCGTGTTGCGCTACGGTTTTCACTTGGCAAGCATCAAGCAAGGCGTCCCTGAAATGCAGAGTAAAGCATGGGGAGACATCGGGGTTGAATCTAAAACTCAACTCAGCAGGACGGCGCGAGACGACCAAATCGAGTTCGTTGCCATCCATCAGAACGGTGAATTTACCAAGTTTGAACAGCTGAAGGGGCTCCACAGGGAGCCTGTCAGCGAGAATCAAACCGTCGTGAACCGTGTAAACCATTCTTTATCCTATTGCAGGGATAGTTCCTATTGAAATCACTCTACACAAACGTCCATCTCTGCTTATCGACACAAATCCATGCGACACATTCTAAAGATTTAGAATTGATATGTCTCATCAGAAACCGTGATGTGGCCTATTTTTTAGTTAAAACAACCCCTTAAACCTGCTTCGTCTTGCCTTGTTGTTTAAATCGAAGGGTGGGGAAATTCAGGAGAACAGTGGCTATAGCTGTCAATTGCGGAATCTACTCACAAGCAAAAACCTCTTGAGAGCCAAGGAAGCAAAAGGTCTCAGACCCCCCAGTGGTATATCGACTCTGACTATGGAATGGGGACTTCTACGACAAAAGCACTGTTTTTCCTTACAGGGATATTGTGCCTCTGGGTCAAATGAGTGATAGACTCCGCACAATTTTTAAAGACTGGATTCAACCATGAACGGTGCATTGCAACTCAGCTCTCTGGATGAAATCCAGAACTATCAAAATCCTAGCCTCAAAGAAGACCGTCATCTGATGGAGATGGTCCTTGAAATCTATGATCAGAAACAAATCGCGGAGAAGCTGCGTGAAATGGGCGACAGCGAGTGGACCCGCGAGGCACTCAATCGCTGGCTTAATGGAAAAGTTGAACAAAAGCCACTGACGCATCACGAAACCGAAATGCTTAAAGGACTGTTGCCTTCACCACCCAAGCATCACGGAAGATACGATTTCAAGTTTATCGATCTATTTGCCGGCATTGGTGGCATCCGCAAAGGATTCGAGGATATTGGCGGCCAGTGTGTATTTACCAGCGAGTGGAACGAACAAGCAGTCAGGACCTACAAGGCCAACTGGTATTGCGACAAGAAACATCACAAGTTCAACTCGGATATCCGTGAAATCACTATGCCGGACAATGAAAACCGTGACTTTGTTTATGCTCATATTGACAAGGAGATCCCAGATCATGATGTTCTGCTGGCTGGTTTCCCATGCCAGCCATTTTCCTTAGCCGGAGTATCCAAAAAGAACTCGCTTGGTCGCGCCCACGGTTTCGAATGCGAGGCCCAAGGGACCCTGTTCTTTGATGTCGCTAGGATCATCGATGCCAAGCGGCCAACTGCGTTTGTCTTGGAAAACGTCAAGAACCTTAAAAGTCATGATAAGGGAAATACCTTCAGAGTAATCAAAGAGGCTCTGATAGAACTGGGTTATTGGATCGCGGACCTTGATGTAAATGGTTCAAATGATCCCAAAATTATCGATGGAAAACATTTTATTCCACAACACCGAGAACGTATTGTTCTCGTGGGTTTCAGGAAGGATTTGAATCTGCACGAAGGTTTTTCACTAAAGGAGATATCCAGGTTATTTCCTGCAAATAGAGTTACTTTTGCTGACTTGCTTGAACCAGTTGAGCAGCTTGATCCTAAATACATCCTGACACCCAAGCTGTGGTCATATCTTTATCAATACGCCAAGAAGCACCAAGCAAAAGGTAATGGCTTTGGCTATGGGCTCGTCAATCCTGAGAATCCTGCAACCGTTGCTAGAACGCTATCTGCCCGCTATCACAAGGATGGCTCAGAAATCCTGATTGATCGTGGCTGGGACATGCAGCTGGCAGAGGTAGACTTCAATAATGAACAAAACCAGCAAAAGCGCCCACGCCGTCTTACGCCTAGGGAATGTGCCAGATTGATGGGGTTTGAACAGCCGAGAGAATACAACTTCAGAATACCAGTCTCCGATACGCAAGCATATCGGCAATTCGGTAATTCGGTTGTTGTCCCTGTGTTTGCAGCTGTAGCCAAGATGATGAAACCGATTTTATTAAAGTCTAAAAACAAGACATAATACAGTTCACTATTTATATCTATCGTAGTGTCCATCAATTTAATGATGGGCATTTCTTTGAATAAATAATTAAAAATGACATCAGCCTTCTATTTATATGCAGTTGCCTACGATAATGGAGTAAATCATGGAAAATTCAAAAATATTTGACGCATTAAATGCTCGGTTTCGCATGATCGGATTATCAGCAGATTGGATTTATCAAGCGTGGTTAATCAAAGGAACTCTAAATAGAGGGGTTGTTGTTTTTGAAAATGAAGATATTTCTACATACGAACTCGTAGAATTTTATTATGAAGATGAACAGCGTGTAGAGAAAATTTTATTCTCTGGCTCGTTAGGAGACGTTATAGAATTTTCTTCTTGTTTAAAATAATAGGCAAGATCACCTCTGAAATACCGTACCGTTCAAAAGTCAGGCAGCCTTTGGTAGCTCATCCAACACCATCTAAGGCTGCCGAAATCCCAAACATATCCCTGACCAACCACTCAACTACCGCTTGCAGCCACAGGATATCCAGCAGCACTAAGCTCAAAACGCTAATCCTCCTGCATACTGTCCGTCAAGCCATTACTGCTATCGTTCCCATGAGCAATATGCATCGACATGCTGAAGATGTTGTCAGCTAACAAACTACTTGCCATGTCTTGATTGCAGCCTGATTTCTTTAGATAAAACGTACATATTTTGTACTTTTGAAAAGCATTTTTGAGTCTAGTGAGACCAAGGTACCCCACTCTTAGTTTGCAAGACTTGTGCTGGTTCAAAGGTGGCGCGCTATAATGACTGTATATAAATACAGGCATTGTTACCATGAAGCTGTTAACCCCAGACCCATCACCCGCCGAGGTGACTATCCCGCTGTTCTTGCACCGCGCCTCTTGCGGCTTTCCCAGCCCAGCCAGCGACTATCTGGAAGGGAAGTTGGACCTCAACACCCACTGCGTGGCCCACCCTGCAGCAACCTTCTATCTGCGTGCCGAGGGGGAGAGCATGACCGGGGTCGGCATCTTTCCCGGTGACTTGCTGGTGGTCGATAAGAGCCTCACCCCGCGCCATGGTGATGTGGTGATTGCACTACTCGATGGCGGCTTCACGGTAAAGACCTTGCAGCTCAAGCCGAGGTTGCGGCTGTTGCCAGCCAATCCGGCGTTCGCGCCTATCGACCCTTGT
>Ga0075011_10000838_pt1 | contig 16383 bp, 15 predicted proteins | sample TARM_MetaG_T_14_FD_72354 | JGI IMG/M metagenome (GOLD analysis project Ga0075011, IMG submission 72354) | Freshwater microbial communities from Pennsylvania, USA, analyzing microbe dynamics in response to fracking - TARM_MetaG_T_14 | ecosystem: Environmental > Aquatic > Freshwater > River... | reverse complement strand
AGCTATAAACCCTCGCTGGTTTTCAAGACCAGTGCATTCAGCCGCTCTGCCACCCCTCCGGAACGAGGCGATAATAGCGAAGATAGGTTCCATTTGTAAAGGACAAATCATCAGAAAAAACTGTTTGCTGATAATTCCTGCAACTTGCACAAATAACCACCACAAAAGAAGGGGATTTAACAATTAATTTTATCTGTAGTTTTTTTAATTGCATCAGTCTGAAAAATAGCAGGCAGGTTTACGCTGTAGCAAATTGCAGTCATAAAAACGAAAAACCCACTCGAGAGTGGGTTTTAAATGTGGCGGAGGAGGTCGGATTTGAACCGACGGAGAGCTATAAACCCTCGCTGGTTTTCAAGACCAGTGCATTCAGCCGCTCTGCCACCCCTCCGGAACGGGGCGAATAATAGCGATTATTGCTTCACTTTGTAAAGAATATTTTAATAAAAAAAATTACTTGCCGATAAAAACAGCAATATGTTGAAATATGTTGAAATAACCGTCAAAAAAAGGATACAGAATAAATCTTACAGGGGCAGATGCCCATGGGCATCAGGATATTGTTGCGTATGGCATTCAAATAAATATTCATATAATACGGCTAGCACTGCATCATCAGTTGTTGATAATGAGTATGCTATCGTCTGATCATCCAGCCGGCTAACTTGCAAACCGGAAATAGCCAACTTTTTGCGATTGGGCAGTAGTAAAAAAACATTATCCAGCACCGCAGGAAACTCTGCTTGTGCGTAATCTTCCATTAAGAATGATATACCGGAAGCTGAAACATCTTTAATTTGAAATTTCAACACCTCTCCCGCTTCATTAACTAAATGAATATTTTGCTTATTAGGGATAAGGCGCCATGAGCGGAGTTTACTGCCGATTTCAAAAATTTCAGCAGCTTTTAAGGTCATCTGAAAATTTGCAAAATCACCCGTTTCAATCTGCACAGGAAAGACAATATGATGGTTGCCATACTTAGCCACAAGCTGCATATCATGGGCACAAGCTAACTGGGAAAGTAACGATTCGCCCTCAACAGAAGAACTGATATTATATTTTAATTTTTTACAATCTGTCGTCTCATCACGCAAAAACAGTGTCGACAAAAACTCCCGCTCATCTTTATCGAGCGGCAACACTTTCATTTTTTTAACCATTTAAACCTCCCAATAATGTGAGTAAAACAGATTGAACAAAGCATGTTTTGAACAAACAACATGACACACACATAATTGTACAACTATTGAACACTTATATTATTGATTATATTTTAATTACTGGCATGTGAAATGAGCGTTAATTATACATTATTTAACGATTCATCCTATGCCTTAGTGCCATTGTCAGGAAAAACACCGTCATATTAGTCGTATTTATTGTTGCCGAGGCCCAGCTCCTGTATCCTAACATCTTATTTATTATTCCACTTATTATTGCCAGGCAGACACAACATGCAAGAGTTATATAACCCTAAAGAGATTGAAAAAAAATTCCAAACTAATTGGGATGAAAACCAGTCGTTTAAAGCCACAGAAGACCCATCAAAAGAAAAATATTACTGCCTGTCAATGTTTCCCTACCCAAGTGGCAAACTGCATATGGGTCACGTACGCAATTACACTATCGGTGATGTGGTTTCCCGTTACCAGCGGATGCAGGGCAAAAATGTTATGCAGCCTATGGGCTGGGATGCATTTGGTCTTCCCGCTGAAAATGCCGCGATTAAAAACAACACGGCACCGGCAAGCTGGACTTACGATAATATCGCCTATATGAAAAAGCAGCTTAAACAATTAGGTTTTGGTTACGACTGGAGCCGCGAACTGGCCACTTGCCGACCTGAATATTACCGCTGGGAACAATGGTTTTTCACTAAACTTGTGGAAAAAGATCTGGTTTATAAAAAGATGGCAACGGTTAACTGGGATCCGGTTGATCAGACGGTCTTAGCAAATGAACAGGTGATTGATGGACGCGGTTGGCGCAGTGGCGCGCTGGTTGAACAGAAAGAAATTCCACAGTGGTTTATTAAAATTACCGCCTATGCACAAGAGTTATTAGACGATTTAGACAAACTTGACGAATGGCCGGAGCAAGTACGCACTATGCAGCGTAACTGGATCGGCCGCTCGGAAGGTATCGAGATGGACTTTAAAGTCAGCACAACCGGTGAGTCGTTTTCTGTTTACACCACACGCCCGGACACAGTGATGGGGGTCACCTATGTCGCCGTCGCGGCGCAACATCCGTTAGCAGTTGCTGCAGCCAAAAACAATCCGGCACTGGCGGCATTTTGTGAAAAATGTAAAAACGTCAAATTAGCAGAAGCTGAACTTGCGACCATGGCAAAAGAAGGTGTCGATACCGGTCTTAAAGCAATTCACCCTATTAGCGGTTTAGAAGTGCCAATCTGGACAGCTAACTTTGTATTAATGGGTTACGGCTCTGGCGCGGTGATGTCTGTACCAGCACATGATCAACGTGATTATGAGTTTGCTAAAGCGTACGGCCTGAATATTAAAGCGGTCATTAAACCTGCTGATGCAGCTGTTGATGTCTCTGTTGAAGCTTACACTGAAAAAGGTGTCTGTTTTAATTCCGGCGAGTTTGATGGTTTAGATTTCAACGCCGCATTTGATGCCGTAGAAGCAAAATTAGTAAGCGATAATAAAGGCAAACGCCAGATTAATTTCCGTTTACGCGACTGGGGGGTTTCACGTCAACGTTACTGGGGTTCGCCCATTCCCATGCTTAATCTGGAAGATGGCTCTGTTGTGCCCGTACCAGAAGATCAGCTACCGGTCATTCTGCCAGAAAATGTGCAGATGAACGGAATTATCTCTCCTATTAAAGCCGATCCGCAGTGGGCAAAAACCACTTACAATGGTCAGCCCGCAACCCATGAAACCGATACCTTTGATACCTTTATGGAGTCAAGCTGGTACTACGCGCGCTACTGCTCACCGCAAAGCAACGACAGAATGCTGGATCCGGAAAAAGCGAATTACTGGCTGCCTGTGGATCAATACATAGGCGGTATTGAACATGCTATTTTACATCTTCTCTATTCACGTTTTTTCCATAAACTGCTACGTGATTTTGGTTTAGTTAACTGTGACGAACCGTATAAAAAACTCCTTACTCAAGGCATGGTATTAGCGGACGCTTATTATTATGAAGATGAAAAAGGCGGTAAAGTCTGGGTTTCACCAACGGATGTGGATACCCAAACCGATGAAAAAGGCAAAGTCATTGCCGCTAAAACTAAAGAGGGTCAAACGGTTATTTATGACGGCATGAGTAAAATGTCCAAGTCTAAAAATAACGGCATCGACCCACAGCTGATGATAGATAAATATGGTGCTGACAGTGTGCGCCTATTTATGATGTTTGCAGCACCAGCCGATCAGACACTTGAATGGTCAGACTCTGCCCTTGAAGGGTCACTGCGTTTCTTAAAACGTTTATGGAAAGTCGCTTTTGACCACGTGGCGTTGGGCGCGGTTGTTGATTTAGATCTTGAGTCACAAACACAGCAACAGAAAACACTGCGCCGTGAACTGCATAAAACGATTGCCAAAGTAAGCGATGATATCGGCCGTCGCCAAACGTTTAACACAGCTATTGCGGCTGTTATGGAGTTGATGAATAAATTAGGCAAGGCAGCAGCAGAAACAGAGCAGGATCGCGCTATTTTACAGGAAGCATTAGTGGCTGTGGTTAAACTATTGTCGCCTATCACACCGCATATTTCAGCAGAGTTATTTGCAGCACTCGGTCAGACAGAGGATATTTTAAACGCCTCCTGGCCAGTTGTTGATGAAAACGCTTTAGTTGAAGACTCAAAACTTATCATAGTGCAAGTTAACGGTAAGTTACGCAGCAAACTGACAGTGCCTGCCGATGCGCAACAAGATACAGTGCAGGCCCTGGCCATGAGTGAGGAAAATGTACACCGCTTTACCGAGGGTAAAACGATTCGTAAAATCATCTTTGTACCCGGTAAACTATTGAATATTGTTGCTAACTAAACGGCAGCTAATGGACAATACAGGCGAGTAGAGTCCCTGCTCGCCTGGCGCTTCAAATCAGATAACTTACAAGGCTGCTTATGCACTGTCTCTTGAAAAAATCTTTTTACCTCAACATCAGCTTTACTCTATTGGCGCTATTATTGCTCAGTGGCTGCGGTTTTCACCTCAAGCACAATGACGGCCTGGTGGATAAATACCCGCAGATTTTCCTGCAAAGCAGCGATCCTAATGGTGAACTGGCACGCCTCATAAAACTACGTTTACGTGGCTCGGGTATTAAAATTGCCGCCTCGCCTGCGGCGGATATTGCAACTCTTAAGGTAGAAAGTGAACGCCGTTCATCGCGCACTATCTCTCTTTATGTTAATGCACAAAATGCCGAGCAGGAGCTGAGTTATAACCTGGCTTACAGCATCGCCTCACCTGACTATCAGATGCAATCTTTTTCTGTCAATCTGTATCGTGATTTCCTTGAAAACTCTGCGCAAGCATTGGCTAAATCACGGGAGGCTGAGCTATTGACACAGGAGCTGCGCGTCATTGCTGCCGACCATATTATTGCGACCATGCTCAGCCTGGAAAATAAAAAAGCGATGAGTAATAAATAATGCGCATTTACCCTGAGCAATTACTGCAGCATCTCAAGCAACAGATACCAGCCTGCTGCCTGATTTTTGGCGATGAGGCACTGCTCTGTCTGGAAGCCGTTGATCAAATTCAGCAGGTTGGCAAGTCTCAGGGATATTTGGAAAAATTTAGTTTTAGCCTGGATGGGAAATTTGAAAGTGATTTGATCTTCAGCGAATTTAGCAGCCGCTCTCTTTTCTGTGAAAAAAAAATAATTGAGCTAACCTTCACTAAAAGCAGCAAAGAGAGTAGCGCTTTTATTCGCGAAATCACTCCCTTGTTGAATGCCGATATACTGCTTATCCTGCGCGGCCCCAAACTTACCAGCCAACAAATGGGCAGCGTCTGGTTTAAAACTCTGGAGCAGCAAGGGATCTTTGTCAGCACCAATTCCCCCCTTGCACACCGTTTTCCGCAATGGGTTTTTCAACGCCTTAAAGCACTGCAGTTACACGCGAATAAAGAGGTCGTTGATTACCTGTGTGTCCATTTTGAAGGAAATTTATTAGCGGCTAAGCAGGAATTTGAAAAGCTAGCACTATTATACCCAAAGCAAAATCTGACTCTACAGCAGGTTGAGCAAAGCATTACCACATACAACCACTTCAGCCTGTTTCAATGGATTGACAGTTTATTAGCGGGAGACAAACCCCGGGCGACACGAATTTTGCAGCAGCTTAAAGCGGAGGGTAGCGAACTGCTCCTGCTCAGTGCCACACTGGCCATTGAAATTCAAAAAATGCTTAAGCTAAGCTACCAAAATCAGCATACTCCACTGGCACAACTGCTTAACCAGCAAAAAATATGGCCCGCCAAACAGAAACTGATAAGCGATGCGTTAACGCGTTTAAACAGCAGTCAATTTGAGGAACTGGTTATTCAATGTGCGGCACTGGAAATAGCAATAAAAGTTGAAAACAGTGACAGTAATTGGTTAAAACTTGAGGCAATCAGCGCCTCTTTTTTCTGATGTTAGGAGAGAAAAATAGTGCACCAGACTAACCAGCAGCAAGCCATTGGATTTTTAGGCGGCACCTTTGACCCTATCCATTTTGGACATCTACGTCCCGCACTGGAAATCAGTGAAGCTTTATCACTGAGGCAGCTTTTTATCATGCCAAATCATATTGCGCCGCACAAATCAGCCAGCCATGCCAGCGCCAAACAACGCTGCGAAATGGTCAGACTGGCGATACAACAACAGCCCAGAATGGCTATTGACACGCGCGAGTTAAACCGGGCCGCCCCCAGCTATACGATAGACACCTTAAAAGAGTTAAAAGCACTTTATCCGACAACCCCTATCTGTTTTATTATGGGGATGGACTCTTTAATGGGGTTTGATACCTGGTTTCAGTGGCAGGAGATACTCAATTATTGCCATCTGATTATCAGTCAACGTCCGCAATGGGATGGCCAATTTAACAGTGCCGTACAGGCGGTTGTGAAGCGCTGTAAAACAAGCAACAGGCACGATCTACATAACCTGCAATCAGGTAAAATCTATTTCCAAAATACCAGTCAGTTTGATATTTCATCCACTGAAATTCGCCAGTTATTAAGAAAAAATATCAGTATTAATTATTTACTTCCCGAAGCCGTTAACGACTATATTAAAAAGCATCAGCTGTATAAATAGCCAAAAGCCAAGCCTATTAATAATTATATGAAACTGTAATAGAGCCGTAGCGGGAAGCCTCATTTTGTCCCTGATACTGGTCGCTCTGCTGAAAGAGTGTATAAACAAAATTCCACTGCTGAAAATCGACCATAACCCCTGCTGAGACGGCAAATTGCTGATGGATAAGCGCAACGCTATGACTATCCTGAAAAGTATTACCATCCATAAAAATATCATTGCCAACATAAAAGGCAGAGCTGTTCACAAAAAGATACCAGCCGTGCGCATTATTATTCGCATTGTTAAATTTTTTAATCGGAAAAGCGGACGCAGATGAAAAGTTTTTTGTTAACTCTATTCCCCAGCGCAGTCCCACAGCAGCGCCGATATCGGAGCGTAAATTACCGGCCCCCGCCTGCAAACCCATTAACAGATCAAACTCAGCTCCCCCCAGTGGCTGGTCATAAATACGCCATAACCTTTGCGCCTGCAAACGCAACACTAACTCGTTATCAATTTGATGATCCCAACCCTGCGGCGCTTTTGAGCCAATTACTTTATGCACATTGCTTTGTACAAACTCACCACCAGATAGTGGGCCTACCGCTCCCAAAGTTAAACTTAATTGATCGCTGCGCACATCATCATAAGCGCTTAACTGCCCGTTCCAGGCGAGCAACCCAACATAAGGGGCGTCTTCAGCCGCAAGATCTGTTGCTTTGAGATCTATCGCAGTCTGCAGCAGATGTCCCAAACGATAAGTTACGCTGTAGGATTTACCCGGTTCTGAGGTTAAATAGCTTTTCTGCGCCAGGTAGGCAAGCCATAAAGGTAAGGTTTGTCTGTCTAAACGGCTAAGCTCATTGTCGCCCCAAGAAAAAATCAAGCCATTAGTATAAAGGCCATCATCTCTAAAAAAAGCATCATTTTCAAAAGTGAAACTGATAAAGTCTGACCGCCCATCATTAGCGTAACTAAACGGGGTAAAGAGTAGCATCACAAGAACAATTAATATTTTCATCTGCGCCCTTTTTATTACAATGTTCCATTACAACATTATCACTAAGCGTATAGAAAGTGCTTAATTGAGCAGCTATGAGTAAATAGCTGCTGCATCACCACGGCCCCCTTAATTAAGTAAAGTGTATAAAATCAGACGTTCCACAAATATTTTCGCTATCTCTTCACCGCCCATAATATTTAAACCATATTGTACTAACGAATCATGATTACCTAATTTTTTACTGTTTTTCACAATAACTACACTCGTTTGCCCTTTATCCTCATTAGCAAGTTTAATTTTCAAAATAAATTCTTTATCAATAACATCCCCTTGCAGAGGCTCTCCAACAAAGGCACCGCCATTGATAGATATATCGGTGAGCACACCTTTACGGCATATTTTTTTTGTTTGCGGATCAAGTAATAAGGCATCAATATTGGTCGGCAAACGGGCATGCTGACGCAGTGCAACCCGCTGTATCGTTTTGGGATAATCGACAAGCAGCCAGCGCCCCGCGATACTCATTAATTTTTGTACCTGGGTCTGAAAAGCAATAATATGTGCATCGGGTTGTTCACCATTCACTAAACGTACAATCACCTTCTGCCCTTCACGAATAGATTCTTTAGCTGCTAGCCAGCCATGATCACTGCCATTCGCCAAAATCACCGACATATAGGGATCAACGCCAATCAGATGCGTTTTTAACCGGATTGACTGTGTCGGGGTCATTATTTGCAGATAGACCTCTGTTGCACAGGGGATTCTATTTAAATACGCATACTCATCTAATAACGGATTTGTCACTTAATGATCCTTTTCGATTGCTAGTGATGGGCACACAGTACACTGATATTTTTTGATTATAGTATCACTGCCGCACTAATGCTCAGCTCAGATCACAGCAGCAAATAAAAACAACAATACCCATCAAGATATTGAAATAACGCTAATAACTGCATTTACCCTTTTAAATACGCGGCTCTTGCAATGCACATAGCGCAGATAGAATTCAAGGGCTGATTATTAGTCTACCTTTAAAGGGTGAGATCAGCTTAGAATCGCTGAGGAGTATCTTGCCGGTATTCACTTTTCTCTGATACATAGACGCCGCGCTTACAGTGATATTAGGAGCATTTACCCATGGAAAGAGAGTTTACTGACTTTATCCATAATCAAGTGAAGCGCTATCAGGGCAACCCCGCTTATCTCTTACAGATACTGCGTAATATCCAACGCTTATGCACTCATATTCCAGAGAATGCAATAGTCCTGTTAGCAACTCAGTTGGCCATCTCCCCCCCTAAAATAAGGGCGCTGATAGAGTTTTATCACTTTCTTCATTATCGCCCGCGCGGGCAGTACGATATCTACATCAGCGACAGTATTATCGATCAAATGTCGGGTAAAAATGAGATCGCAGCTTATCTCTGTGAAAAACTTAATATTAAATTAAATCAACCGAGTGCAGACAATCTGCTCACAATAGCTAACACCCCCTGCACGGGTATGAGCGATCAAGGCCCGGCGGCACTCATTAACGGCCGCGCATTGCCCCGCTTAACACAAAAAAGAGTCAGGCAGATTGTGGCAAAAATTCAGGCCGGCATTGCCATTGAAGCGTGGCCAAAGGAATGGTTTGCAGTAGCGGATAATATCCAAAGCAAAGGCGTATTACTAAATTCTCCAAGCCACCCCGGAGCTGCAATTAAAAAAGCACTGGCGAGCTCTCCGCTTGACAGCCTGGCTGAAATTGACAAATCGGGTCTGCGCGGATGTGGCGGGGCCGGTTTCAAAACAGCAAAAAAATGGAAAGCCTGCCGGTTAAACTCAGGCGAGAAAAAAGAAAATGCACCAGCGCGTTACGTTATCTGCAATGGCGATGAAGGTGAACCGGGTACTTTTAAAGACAGAGTGTTGCTCAACAGCTATAGCGAACAGCTTATTGAAGGAATGACCCTGTGCGCTTATGTGATTGGCGCGCAGAAAGGTTTTATCTATTTACGCTATGAGTATCAGTATCTTTATCAAAAACTCAATGACGCGCTGCACAAACGCCGTGAAGCCAATTTATTAGGCGCCCATATTTTAGGCAGTGATTTAAGCTTTGATATTGAGATATTTATCGGCGCAGGCTCTTATGTCTGCGGAGAAGAATCGGCTTTAATTGAATCCCTTGAAGGCAAACGCGCCATCCCGCGCATCCGCCCCCCCTTCCCAGCAACTCAGGGCTATCTGGGTAACCCTACCATTGTCAATAACGTCGAAAGTTTTTGCTATGCCGCACTGATTATAGAAAAAGGCGCAGACAATTTTTCTAATCAGGGAGTGCACGGATTTAGCGGCTGTAAACTATTAAGCATCAGTGGTGATGTGGAAAAAGCCGGCATTTATGAGATCCCCTTAGGAATCCCGGTAAAAAGCATACTCAATTTATGCGCCGCAAAATCGGTGCAGGCAGTACAGGTTGGCGGCCCATCGGGAACCTTAATTACCCCCACTGAATTTAACCGCGTTATCTCATTTGATGACCTCAATACCGGAGGCTCTTTTATGGTTTTCAACGAAAGCCGCGATCTCCTGGAAAATGCGCTTAATTTCACCCGTTTCTTTATGAATGAAAGCTGCGGTTTTTGTACCCCCTGCCGGGTCGGCAGCAAATTGCTTTGTGAGCTGGCGGATAAGGTCGCCGCAGGACATGGTGCCAGACTGGATATTGACAGCATAAAAGAGCTTAACCATGTAATGAAGCAGATGAGTCATTGTGGTTTAGGGCAGAGGGCGGCAGAGCCGCTTTTGCAGACCTTAGAAAAGTTTCCCGAATATTTTGCAAAACGGATCACAGATAAAGAGTATCAGCCTTCATTTGATGTAGAAAAATCAATTCAGCGGGCGAAAGAAATTATTTCCATACAGAACAATCAGGAAGGCACTCAATGATCAGCAAGGACAACAGATTTTATATAGATGGCCGGGAGATCCCTTTTATAGAGGGGGAAACGGTTATGCAGGCTGCCATAAAAGCCAATATCTATATTCCCCACCTCTGCTTTCATCCTCAATTTACCCCTAACGGCAGTTGTAAACTCTGTACCTGTGAAATTAACGGCCGCAAAAAATCCTCCTGCTGTACTCAGGCAGAGCCGGGAATGCAGGTCAAAAATGAAACGCCTGAGCTTTTGATGATGCGCCGCACCTTAGTGCAGATGCTGTTTGTTGAGGGCAACCATTATTGCCCTTTTTGTGAGCGCAGCGGTAACTGCAAATTACAGGCCACAGCCTACGATTTGGGCGTCACTGACCTGCATTTTCCGCACTTTAACAGCAAAAGAAACGTCGATGCCAGCCACCCGGATCTGATGATCGATCACAACCGCTGTATTTTTTGTGAGCTGTGCATCCGGGCGAGTACAGAAGTTGATAAAAAAGATATTTTCACCATTGCCGGGCGCAGCATGAATAAAAGGCTGGCAGTCAATTCAGCAAGCGGACAGTTAAAAGACAGCACTATGCAAGTCACGGACAGATCCGCCCATATCTGTCCGGTGGGCTGCATTATCATAAAAGGGGAGGGATTTAAAACGCCTATCGGAGAACGGGTTTATGATAAACAGTCGATTCGCGATGTCGCCAATATTCCGGAAAGTGCGCGACAAGAAAAAAATAAGCGTGCCGCTGAGCCACAAACAAAGAAAAAACTTAAACTGGCCAGCTGCTCTTTAGCCGGATGTTTCGGATGCCATATGTCATTGCTTGATATTGACGAGCGCATTATTGAACTGCTTGAACAAGTTGAATTGAGCCGCACCCCGTTAAACGATATAAAAAGTTGTGCGCCGGATTGCGACCTGGGGTTAATTGAAGGCGGGGTTTGTAATACAGAAAATATTGCCGTACTCAGGAATTTTCGTGCCAATTGTAAAATTATTGTTGCTGTAGGCTCCTGCGCGATCAATGGCGGCGTGCCGGCACTGCGCAACAGTATTGATGTCAAGGACTGCTTAGATGAGGCTTACCTTAACGGTATTGGTCTGGTCAATGCGCAGATTCCTATTGATAAAGAACTCCCCTATCTGCTTGAAAAAGTGTATCCCATTCATGAAGTGATCAAGGTCGATTATTTTCTTCCCGGTTGTCCGCCACCAGCCGATGCTTTTTGGAAAATACTCAGTGACCTGCTGAACGGCAAAGAGCCAGAATTACCCTATGACTTATTACATTTTGATTAATGGGAAGTAATATGAATAACAAGTTAGAAACAGCAGCAAGCCCCGACAATTTAAGGCGCTTTGTGATTGAGCCTGTATCAAGAGTGGAGGGCCACGGTAAAGTGACCCTGCTCGTTGATGATAACAACCAGGTTAAACAGTGCCGCCTGCATATTGTTGAATTTCGCGGATTTGAACGTTTTATCCAGGGACGTCCCTATTGGGAGATCCCGATATTAGTACAGCGACTTTGCGGTATCTGTCCGGTAAGCCACCATATCGCAGCCGGCAAGGCGATTGATATGATAACGGGCGTCACTGAGCTGACTGAAACCGCGCATAAATTAAGGGAGTTACTGCACTATGGACAGACCTTGCAGTCCCATGCCCTGCATTTTTTTCACCTCAGCTCACCCGATCTGCTGTTTGGTTTTGAGAGTGATATCGCCTGTCGAAATCTTGTTGGCGTGATTGAAAAACACCCGGATCTCGCGCTGCAGGGGGTGAAACTAAGAAAGTACGGGCAGGAGGTGATAAGAGCCATTTGCGGTAAACGGATTCATGGTACGGGTTGTATTCCGGGCGGCATGAATAAACCCTTAGCCCGGCAGGACAGGCTTTATCTTCTGGCCGATATAGAGCAAATTATTGCCAGCTCAGAAAGTGCTGTTAAAACCGCAAGAGACTGCTATCTGGCCAACGAGCCATGGAACAAAAACTTCGCCCTGATACGCTCTAACTATCTGAGCTTAGTGGGCAAAAATGGCGAGCTGGATCTTTACCATGGCACATTAAGATTAAAAGATGCCAGTGGTAAGAGAGTGTTTGATCGTCAGGATTACTGCGATTATCAAAACATTATTCAGGAGGAGGTCAAGTCATGGTCTTATATGAAATTTCCTTTTATTAAAGCACTGGGCAGCGAGCAAGGCTGGTATCGAACAGGCCCCTTAGCGCGCATCAATAACTGTGATTATATCGCGACACCGCGCGCTGAAATAGCACGTCAGGAATTTGTGGCTTATGGCGGGAAAGAGCCGGTGCATTGCACCTTAGCTTATCATTGGGCGCGCATGATAGAGCTGCTTTTTTCTGCCGAAAAGATAAAACAGCTGCTCAATGATGCGATGATAGGCGGAGGCGATCTGATTGTTCAGGGTCAACGCCAAAATGAGGGGATTGGTGTTATTGAAGCCCCCCGCGGCACGCTATTTCACCATTACCAGGTGGGTGAGGACGATCTCATCACTAAAGCCAATCTGATTGTCGCAACCACCCATAACAATACCGCATTAAATGAATCGATACGTGTTGTCGCCAACCAGCAGATTAACGGGCGAGAAATCAGTGAAGCCGTGCTAAATAATATCGAAGTCGCCATTCGCGCTTACGATCCCTGTTTATCCTGTGCAACCCATGCCATGGGGAAAATGCCCTTAAAAGTTGAAATGCGCGCCCTTGAAAGCGACGAACTGCTCAGCCGGTTAAGCAAAAATTCAGATGGCACGCTATATATACCCATGTGACTTCAAGATGCAAAATCAGCAAGCCAAATTGTACTTAGATGCTAGGCATGAAATTGAAGTATAGTTACTCTACATTGAAATTTTATAACGACGCAGATGAGTGCAATTTGGCTTGCCCTGCGGGGGCTCAGCTCGAAACCCAGTATTGCGTTACAGCATTCGATAAGGGGGCAACCATTATCTTCATGCTGCGCCTTATTCTGGCTTCCGAGCTGAGTCCTGATAAAGCATCTTGAAGTCACATGGGTATAAAGAGGGGCCGTGATGAAAAAAACGCTGACGGTAGAAAAAGTGAGCAAGCGTTAAACCTATTTTTTTGGGGTAATCCCAGTCGCGGAGATGATGCCATCGGCCCGATACTGCATCAGATTATTAAACAGTTCATTGATAAATTTTCACTTAAGCAAATCCAACTGGTAGAAGATTTTCAACTTCAACCTGAGCATGTCTGCGATATTGACAAGGACGCTTACATTATTTTTATTGATGCCAGTTGTCAGAGTGCTCCCCCCTATCAAATAATGCGCGTGCTCGGTACCGAGAAAATCGGCTACAGCAGCCATTCATTAAGCCCAGCTGCATTACTGACGCTCTATCAACAAACACAGCATAAGTCCTCGCCCCCTGCATTTATAGTTAGCGTGCGCGGTTACGCCTTTGATCTCGGCGCGCCTTTATCAAAACCAGCCGAAGAAAATATTAAACGGGTCACGCCATTTTTAAAAAAACTTTTAACTTGCCCGGATCCCCTGCAGTTACTCGCCCAGGCTAGTATAGTTACAAGGGAGAAGTCCGATGCATGAACTCTCTATTGCCGAGAGCCTGATTGATATGCTGAAAGAAAACGGGTTAACTCATCACTTTACCAGAGTGACGAAAATCACCTTAGAAATCGGTGTATTAGCCGGCATCGAAAGCGCATCTCTGTTTTTTTGTTTTGCTGCCGTGGCCCAAAACACCTTAGCTGAAGGGGCGCAGCTTGTCATCGAAAGTAAGCCGGCAATCGCTATTTGCGAGCATTGCCAGCAACAGATGAGTGTTACAAATTACTATGATCCCTGCCCCTGTTGCGGGCAGCTGCGCGTTAAAATTTTACAAGGCGAGGAGATGATTATTAAATCGTTAGAGGTGGAAAATTAATTCCCCCCACTGGCGCCTATCCGCACAGATAAAAGCGCAATCCCGATAATAGTCCTTGACCTTGGATTTAACTTCAAGGTTATACTTGTATACCCATGCTTAGCTATTAAAGGATAAAACTATGTATCGCATCGGAGAACTCGCGCTGCGCTATCAGGTGAAAACCGATACATTAAGGTTCTATGACAAACATGGGCTATTAGCGCCCTCTTCGCGCACTGAATCGGGCTATAGAATCTACAGCGAAAGTGATGCTCAGCGCCTGTCTTTTATATTAAGAGCAAAAGCGATTGGACTTTCATTAACGGAAATAAGCGATCTCCTTTCTATTGAGTTGGACAGAGCGAACTGGGCGTGCGCTGATGTGAAGGCGCTAGTGGATAATAAATTGCAGCATCTTAGCGACAAGATTGCAGAGCTTAATTATTTTAAGAATGCGTTGCAACGGCTCTCTGATACCTGCTGTGGCGGCCCGGAAAGTGCCGAGCACTGCTCTATTTTAGAGGAGCTGCAGTCTGATTCAAAGTCCATAATCTGCGCAAATCAATCAGCAAAATGCAAACAAACAGCGCTGTAAAACAGCGCTTAAATAAAGGTTAACTATGCTATTTACAAATTTTCTAACGCTATTTTTGGAATCCGCCCCGTGGTTATTATTGGGTTTGCTATTGGCGGGATTGTTAAAAATATTTATACCTATGCAATGGATGCACAAACAGCTCGGCGGCCACGGCATTAAAACCACAATAAAAGCGGCATTACTCGGCGCTCCACTACCTTTATGCTCATGCGGTGTTATTCCCGCAGCCATTGGCCTGAGACGTGCCGGCGCTTCCAAAGCGGCAACCACCTCTTTTTTAGTTGCAACACCTGAAACCGGAGTCGATTCAATCACTGTTTCATATGTCCTGCTTGGCCCTTTTATGGCGATAGTCAGACCAATAGCCGCTATTGTGAGTGCAATTGTTGCAGGGATATTAGTGGGACGGGACGAAATTTTGCAAAATAAGGATGCTCAGTTATCTGCTAATTCCCCCAAAACAGCTGCGCAGGCCACTCACCAAAGCTGTTGTGCAGGCGCAAAAGAAAACTCTTGCACGTCGGCGCCAGATAAAAACAAAAATGAGTCAGATTGCTGCGCAGCAACGGATGATATCGCCAGCGAATTTAAAGACAGAGGCACTATCACTCGAATCGCCAAAGGGCTGCATTTTGCTGGCACTGATTTAGTCGATGATATTACCGTTTCCTTACTGATAGGCCTGTTTTTTGCCGCCTTAGTGCAAACCTATCTGCCCGATGATTTTATGCTTGAATGGGGCAATGGTATCTTAGCCATGTTGGTTATCGTCATTATCTCTATCCCTATGTATATCTGCGCCACCGCCTCCACGCCCATTGCGGCAGGTTTATTGCTGGCGGGCGTCTCTCCGGGCGCAGTCTTAGTTTTTATGCTCGCCGGCCCGGCAACCAATATTGCCACCATCAGTGTGGTTGCTACAGAGCTAGGTAAACGCGCGCTTTGGGCCTATCTTGGTGGGGTGCTGAGCGTCGCCTTACTATCCGGGATATTGGTCAACTACCTGGTCGCCACTTTCGCTTTTAACGTTATGCCTATGATTGGTGAGCAGCATGCGTTATTGCCTGCCACTGTAGTTTATGGCTCTGGTATACTTTTAGCGGTACTAATGATCAAAGCATTACTGAGCAGATTATGGGTAAAATCAGCGCATAACAATTGCTGCTCTTGATAATCTTAAAACCATCCGTCAGTTAAACAATTATGCGAGATATTAAAATGAAATCACCGATTAAAACACTACTTACTGTATTTTTTACAGCTCTGTTTTTACTTGCCTGCAGTGAGCAGACGATTCCCAAAGAGGGACAGCAATACACAACACTTGCCAGACCACTTGAAGATAAAAGCGTCGCCCCTGTCAGCGAAGTTTTTTCGTTAACCTGCATTCATTGCCGTAATATGGAACACTTTTTAGGGCAGATAAGCACAGAAGCAGGCACTGATATTGGTAAAATGCATATCACATTTAATGGTTCGGCACAGGCCGCAGCGCTTATCTATTATGCAGCAGAGATGCAACTTGGCACCATACCGGATAGTGCGTTTATGGATGAGCTGTTTGCCGCAGTGCAGATGCTACAAGGCAGCAGTGAGGCTGAAAAACAGCAAGCTATTGCAAAGGCCTTCAGCTCACGG
>Ga0075011_10000837_pt1 | contig 16402 bp, 15 predicted proteins | sample TARM_MetaG_T_14_FD_72354 | JGI IMG/M metagenome (GOLD analysis project Ga0075011, IMG submission 72354) | Freshwater microbial communities from Pennsylvania, USA, analyzing microbe dynamics in response to fracking - TARM_MetaG_T_14 | ecosystem: Environmental > Aquatic > Freshwater > River... | reverse complement strand
CTTATGGTGCGTGAGTTAGGTTTTATGAGTTCCACTCTTGCCGCCACGGACTATTCACCGTCAGCGGTGCACACGCTGCTGGAGATTGAAAATCGGGGGGCCATGACGGCAGCGCAGCTGGTGCAGACCCTGGGCCTGGAGAAATCCAGCGTCAGCCGCATGCTCGGCAAGCTGATTAACGCCGGGGAAATCCAGGAAGTGACCTCAACCGAGGATGCGCGATTTAAGCAACTGCAGCTGACGCCGCAGGGGCAGGAGAGCGTGGCGCGCATCAACCAGTACGGCAGCATGCGGGTGATTGAGGCACTTCATCACCTGTCGCCCTCCCAGCAGCAGTCTGTCGCAAGTGGCCTCTCCGCCTATGCCCAGGCGCTGGAAGCCTGCCGGAATGGCACTCCACAGCCGCAAAGTGACGCCATTGAGATTGTGACGGGCTATCGTCCCGGCATGATTGGGCGCATCAGTGAAATGCATGCCAGCTATTACTCCCGCCATTATGACTTCGGCTACTTCTTTGAAAGCAAGGTCGCCGCAGGGCTGGCTGAATTTGCCGGGCGGCTCGATGCGCCCGCGAACCGTATCTGGCTTGCGCTACAGCATGGTCGTATCGTCGGGTCGGTCGCAATCGACGGGGAGGATTTAGGCAATAATGAAGCGCACCTTCGCTGGTTTATCCTCGATGACGCCTGTCGCGGTACTGGCGTAGGCCGTCGGTTACTGCACGAGGCGATGGCATTTTGCGACAGGCAGCAATTCGGCGCAGTGCAACTCTGGACCTTCAGCGGCCTGAATGCCGCACGCCGCCTGTATGAATCCTTTGGCTTTAGCCTGGCAAAAGAGTGGCAGGGAGAGCAATGGGGCAGTGCGATGCTGGAGCAGCAGTTTACGCGTAAATCCGAACAAACGTAGTGTGACGTCATGCAAGGTGGTGATTAAAATGTCAACACAAAAGGACTTTGTGGTTTATAAATTCCGCAGGAGTGGATGATGAATAAAGCATCAAACATCATTGAAATTAAAGGCCAGCCGGCGTCAGTCACCTTTGAGGGCGACATCAACGCGTTTCGCGGAACGTTCCTGAACGTAAACGGCTATTGCGATTTCGTGGCCACGAGCATTGAGGCGTTACTGCGCGAGGGTGAAAGTGCGCTTGATGAATGGCTTGAGGACTGCAAAGAAGAGGGCGTTGCTCCGTTCCGTGAGGAAGAAGAGCAAAAAAGATTAACGTTGCGCGTTCCGATGCGTATTGATTCTCGCCTGACGCTAGAAGCCAAACACCACGCTGTTTCTAAAAATCAGCTCATCGTCGATATTCTGGAGCGCGAATTTGCCCCTGCTCGCTAGCCCGCCATATTGATCTTCCCGCAGGGATCAAAAGCCTGCTCTATGTAGCCTGGCGTGACGATAACGATAATCCTGTTGCTGATATTTAAGGCTCTACGTTGTTGTCAGAATCGCCGGAGTCATTACTTTCAAACGTCTCCTGAAATTGTTCTCCCCAGTCGCGCATGGTTAGCAAAATAGGCTCCAGAGAACATCCCTGCGCGGTAAGTTCATATTCTACTTTGGGGGGAACTTCAGCATAAACAATACGGTTAATAATGCCGTCGGCTTCCAGTTCCCGCAGCTGTAGCGTCATCATGCGCGGCGTGGCCGATGACACTCTGCGGCAAAGTTCGTTAAAGCGCAGCTTCCCTTCCAGCAAATGAAACAGGATCAACGGCTTCCATACGCCGCCAATCACCGACATCGTGACTTCCACTGCGCAGCCGGTGCGCTGGGCTTTTCGATTTCGGCTCTTACCGCCGTTTGCTGAGGCTTCAATACTATCATTCATGATACTACATACCATTTTTGTACGTACTTATGAGAAAGGTATTGTCCTGTTATGCTTTTTTCTTTTCAAGAGGAAATGCCATGAAGCGCTATGTATTAACAGGCCATACCCACCCCATGATGCAGCTTGAAGAGTGTGCTGCCCCCACGCCGGGAAAAGGCGAAGTCCTGATTGATGTGAAAGCGGCCTCGCTGAACTACCGGGATTTGATTGTGGCGAAACGCGACTCAGGAATTACCCCGCTCTCGGATGGCGCTGGCGTGATCCGTGCGTTAGGTGAGGGCGTCACGGAATATCAGGTGGGCGATCGCGTGGTCATCGGATTTATGCCTGGCTGGGTTGAAGGGGAGTTCTCGGCGGCAAAACAAGATACCTCTCTGGGCGGCGGTGAGGTTAACGGCGTGCTGGCGGAACAGATTGTGGTCAATGCCTCCGGCGTTACCCCCATCCCGGACTCGATGTCATTTGAAGACGCCGCGACTCTGCCCTGTGCTGCCGTCACCGCATGGTCTGCGTTATTTGAACGCCGCTCTCTGCAGCCTGGCGAGACAGTCCTGCTGCTGGGCACGGGTGGTGTGTCTATTTTCGCCCTGCAGTTGGCGAAAATTGCCGGTGCGAAGGTCATCATCACCTCCAGTTCAGACGAAAAGCTGGAACGTGCCCGGAAACTCGGTGCTGACCATCTGATTAACTACCGCCACAACCCGGACTGGGCTGACGACGTCCTGCGCCTAACCCAGGGCATCGGGGCCGATCTGGCGGTGGATGTTGCCGGGCCAGCGACGCTCAATTCGACGATGAAAGCGGTTCGCCACGGCGGTCGTATCTCGCTGATGGGCGTACTGACGGGCGTTGAAGGGAACATTGATACCGTCACTATTTTGCAAAAACGCATTACCTTGCAAGGGATCTACGTCGGTTCAGTGGCCGCACTCAAAGCGGTCACGCAAACGGGGATCAAACCCTGGGTTGATGAAGTTTTTGCCTTCGAGGACGCAGAACGCGCCTGGCACAGCCTTGAAGAGAAAAATCACTTCGGGAAATTAGTGATTAAGATTCAAAAATAAATTTAGGTTAAGTGTCAGGATTGTTATTTTCTCAGTATTAATACTTTCATTCAAAAGGGCGGGCAGTGCAAAGACGCCCTGCTGTTTTTTACTTACCTGCCCTTTTTCTTCCCAATTTTCTTTTTGTTTCATGAGAATGTTCGCATCTTAATATTTAAGGTATTGATAATCTTACCTTAGGATAAGCAACGGAGGGTCTCTTAAGGCTTTATTTATCTTTTATAGAAACAAGGTTAACACCAGTAAATGAGCGTTTTATAAAACGTCATTTTGTCATATGGAATGTGGTTTAATATGCAGTCAACGCACAATTTAGATTAAAGAAATTCTATTAATTGTCGTTATACCCCCTAATTCAACCAGACCGAGTGCTGCCATTATGACATGGAAAAACACCCAGGGCCGGATCGGCCTGCTGCTTATCAGTTTTTTCGTTATTTTACTGATCGTTACGTATCTCGTTATTAAACAATTTGTCTCACCACAAATTATTGAAACGGAAACCAAAAATATTCAGGCCACGGTTGAATTGCAAAGTAACGCGATTAAAGAGCAAATGAACCGCGTTAAAGCCCAGCAGCGTACAATTACTGAGCTGGTTGTTGGATTACAGAGTGAACAGATTGATGAATTATTACCGCAGCTGGTAAATCAGTATGGCGATTTAAACGTCTTCGGCGGCGGGATTTGGCCATTACCGGGCCAGCGTGACCCGGCGCGGGACAAATTCAGTACCTTCTATGCGCGTAATAACAGCGGCGTGTTGCAGGTGAATACGGTCTGGAACCAGCCGGAGTCGGCGAAATACTGGGAGCAGCCCTGGTATAAAGACGGTCTGAACGCGCCGAAGGGCGAATGTGCGTGGGCGAAAGCCTATCAGGATGCCGCCAGCCCGCAGCCGAGAACCAACTGTGCTATGGCGATAACCAAAGACGGAAAGGCCTGGGGCGTGGCAACCATCGATGTGACGCTGGGCTTCTTTAACCAGCTGGCGGCGGAGATGGGTAAAGCCGTCAACGGCAGCGTGCTGATTGTTGAAGCCGATGGCAAAGTCATCGGTAACGGTTCCCCGGTGCAGGACAAACCGGCGCTGTCGAACGTGCGTGACCTGAATCTCCCGTCCTCTTCGGCGTTAATCGCGCTGCTGGCAAAAGGGAGTCAGACCGAAACGACGGGCACTTACGATGCTGAGGATGGCGAGCACACGCTGCTGGTGTTGCCGATTAGCGGTAGCCCGTGGTTGATGGCGGTTGATATTCCGAGCCGCCAGCTGGTGAGCATGTCTGACGCTATTATGACCAAACTGACGCTGGTGCAAACCATTATCGGCCTGCTGATTGTGTTAATTATGATGGTCATCGTGCGCAATATTTTCCGCAACGTTACCTTGCTCAACCGGAATATTGAAGCGCTCTCCAGCGGTGGCGCTGATTTAACCCAGCGTTTAATGGCAAGTAAAAGTCCGGAATTTAATTCTATTATCAATAACTTCAATAAGTTTATTTCTTTCCTCAACGAACTTATGCAGCAGGTGGGCAGCAGCTCGATGGCGATCTCTTCCGCCTCGCGGCAGATTGCCAGCGGCAACCTGAATCTGTCTTCACGCACCGAAGAGCAGTCTTCTTCGATTGTTGAAACCGCGGCATCGATGGAAGAGCTCACCAGCACCGTTCGCCAGAATGCGGAAAATGCGCTGCAGGCCAATAAGCTGGCTCTTGAGGCGACCCAGGCGGCGAAGAAAGGGGCGACGGTGGTCAATCAGGTGGTATCGACGATGAACAATATCAACGACTCCTCCTCGAAGGTCGTGGAAATCATCAGCGTGATTGACGGTATCGCCTTCCAGACCAACATCCTGGCACTTAACGCGGCGGTGGAAGCGGCACGTGCAGGTGAACACGGCCGTGGGTTCGCGGTGGTGGCGGGGGAAGTTCGCTCCCTGGCCCAGCGCAGCGCCCGTTCCGCGCAGGAGATCAAAAAACTGATTGAAGAGTCGGTGAGCAGCATTGAGCAGGGCAGCGGGCTGGTGCGTCAGGCCGGGACCAATATGGACGGCCTGATGGAAAAAGTGGAAAGCGTTAACGTCCTGATTTCGGAAATCAGCTCCTCCAGCGACGAGCAGAGCCGTGGCATCGCGCAAATCAACATCGCCATTAACCAGCTCGACAGCGCGACCCAGCAGAATGCGGCGCTGGTTGAGCAGGTGGCCGCCGCCGCGCAGTCGATGGAAGAACAGACCGTGCAGCTGGAAAACGTGGTCGGTAGCTTTAAGCTCTAAGTATTGATTTGCCCTTCAGAGGCGCTGAAGCACGCACGGTTCCCTCTCCACCTTTGGGGAGAGGGAACACGCTTTCAAACCAGCAGCCCACATGCCTTTTCTATCCGCTGGCAGGCAGATTCCAGCAGGCCATCCTCCACCGCGTAGGCAATCCGCAAATAGCCCGGCGTGCCGAAGGCGGAACCGTGCAGCACCGCCACCTGCGTGTGGGCGAGCAGCCAGTTTGCCAGCGCTTTATCGCTGTCCAGCGTTTCCCCTTCCGGCGTGACACGGCCGATAAGCCGCTGACAGTTGGCGAAAATATAGAACGCGCCCTCTGGCGTATTGGCGCTCAGGCCGTCGGTGGCGGCAATCATCGCAAGCACCCGCTGGCGGCGCTTATCCAGCGTTTGTAGCCAGTCGGCAAAAAAATCCGCCGGCTGGTTGAGGGCGGCCACGGCGGCGGCCTGGGAAATGCTGCTCGGGTTGGAGGTGCTTTGCGATTGCAGGATCTGCATCGCCGAAATAAGCCACTGCGGGCCACCGGCATAGCCCAGCCGCCAGCCGGTCATGGCATGGCTTTTCGACACGCCATTCACCGTTAATGTGCGTGAGAACAGGTGTGGCGCAGCCTGGGCGAAGGTGGTGAAGGATAGGTTGTCGTAACGCAGCGGCTCATAAATATCGTCCGCCATCACCAGCACCTGCGGGTAATCCGCCAGTATCTCTGCCAGCGCGCTCAGCTCCTGCTGACTGTAAATTGCCCCGGTGGGATTGCCGGGTGAATTGAGGATCAGCCAGCGGGTTGATGGCGTGAGAGCCGCCGCCAGTTTCTCTGGCGTCAGCTTCCAGCCGCTTTGCTCTTCACAGGGCACAATCACCGGTTCGCCGTCGGCCAGCGCCACCATATCCGGATAAGAGACCCAGTACGGGGCGGGAATAATCACCTGCTGACCGGCGTCGAGGGTGGCAAGAAACGCATTGAAAATAAGCTGCTTGGCGCCGCTCCCGGCGATAATCTCTTCCGGGCGATAGTGCAGCTGGTTGTCGCGGGCAAATTTGGCGGCAATAGCGGCTTTAAGCGCCGCGGTGCCGGAAACCGCAGTGTATTTGGTCTGCTGGCGGATGATGGCTTCAATGCCGGCATAACTGATATGGCCGGGGGTGGCGAAATCCAGCTCCCCTTCGCCCAGGTTAATCACCTGTTTGCCAGCGGCTTCGAGTGCGCGCACCTGGTCGGAAATGGCCGCCGTCGGCGAAGGGCGTACCGATTGCATACGACGGGCCGTTTGACTGTTATTCATAAATCCTCTTTTGTATCTGATGAATCAATTAATACAATTAAGTTCCCAACATCAGCAGGAAAATTGCCGTGTCGCCGATCTTTGTTCTTGATAACGCCTCTGTTCCCGCCCGCTTTGGCATCACTGCCAGCCTATGGGCCAATCGTCTGGGCCTGCCCTTATGGAGCCTGCGCCCTGAGTTTGCGGGCGATGTACCCGACAGCCACCAGCACGTTATCCGCGCCGGTTACTGCGTCACCAGCGGTCTCTGGCGCAGTGATACCCTGCGCGAGGAGCTGCGCGATGTCGCTCAACTGCCCACCGCCGACGCCGTCATCGTGCTGGCTGAGGCCGATGTGCACCTGATAGCGACATGCATCGGGCAGCGTCTTTACAGCGACGAGCGCGACGGTAGCCTCACCCTGCGCGATGGCGCACAAACGCTGCTGCGCCTGACCGCCGACCGCTATGGTCGCTGGTTGTCATCACCCTTCACGGCGGCAGGCGCGACATTGCGTATTGGCCTGGTGGGGCGCGAGGCTGACCACCGTCTGGTCTATCCCGCCACGTTAGGCTCGCTGGGCGATGCTGCCGCCGCGTTGGGCTTCGACCTGGACGTGCACTTTTTGCCGCCCGCCGATTTGTCTGCGGACCTCCACGAGCTTGATTCACTGCACGGCGTGGTGCTGCCGGGCGGTTCATCGATGGCCGCGGTAAACGGGCAAATCCGCGTGGCGCAGGAGACGGTCGCGCGCGCGCTGCCGACCCTGGGTCTGTGCCTCGGCATGCAGAGCATGATGACCGCCGCCGTGCGGCAGAGCCCGGGCTTTGAACAGGCGATTCTGGCGGAAGTGGCTCCCGATGCCGCGCTGCATAGCTTTGTCGGCTTTGTCGACGGCTTCCATCGCTGCGGCGTGCTGCCGTTTACCTCAGCCCTGCTGCCTGCCTGCGCGGACGAAATGCACTACAACCACCGCTACCGCTTTAACCCGCAGCTGCTGCCCCAGCTTGTCGCCAGCGGCGTACAGGTGAGTGCGCAGACCGGCGATATTGTTGAGGCTATCTCGCTGCCCGAACACCCGTTCTGGCACGGGGTTCAGGGGCACCCGGAACTGATGTCCCGCCCGGATGCGCCCCATCCGCTGTTTACCGCGTTTTTACTCTCTGCGCTTAGCGCGCAAGGGTAACGCCGCTGCGCGGGTCGCTGGCGAGCGCCTGCATGACGCGGGTGAGTTCCGCCAGCGCCGCCTCTGAAATCGGTTTTAACGGTGCACGAACTGAACCACCGTTAAAGCCACGCAGCGCCATCGCGGCTTTCACCAGCTGCGGCTGTCCGTGCTTACGCGCCAGCGCGCGATAGTCGTACCAGATCTGGTGCAGATCACGGGCGGTGGCGGCATCGCCCTGTTCCACGGCGCGGAAGGTATTAATGATGATCTCCGGCAGCGCGCCGCTGTTGGTGGTGCTGATGCCATCAAAGCCCGCCATCATTGGCCCGAGGAACGCCAGGTCGGACGCGCAGAACAGACGCAGGCGTCCGCGCAGCCGGTTGGCAATCTGGTCGATGGCGGTGGGGTTCAGATCCCCCTGTTTGATGCCGACCACGTTCGGGATATCCGCCAGCTCCTCAAGCAGCGCCGGAGAGAGGGTGATGCCGATGCCCGGCGCGTTGTACACCAGGATGCCGGTTTTGGATAACGGGGCCATTTCTTTGAAATAGCTGATGATTTGTCCGTCGGTGATTTCGCTGACAAAGGGCGCGGTGACCATCGGCAGGCCGCCGAGATCGCTGGCCAGAATGGTCAGTTCCCGGGCGTCACGCGGGTCTGAGCTGGCGCTGCACAGCATGACCGGAATGCGGTCGCCGACGCAGGCCATCACCTCATGAAACAGCTCGCGTCGTTCGGCAACGGTCATTACCGGAAACTCGCCGTAGGTGCCGCCAATCAGCAGGCCGTCATAACCTAATCCGATGACGCGCTCGATGTTTTCGCGCAGCGCCGGGAAATCAATCGCGCCTTCGGCGTCGAAAGGGGTGACGGTGATATTGAAGATGCCCCGCAGGCGTTCACGACATTCGTTAAAATCTTTCATTTTTATTCCTTACAGCAAGGTTAATGGGCGAGCCAGGCTACCGAGCTGGCGATATCCGGTTTCGGTGACGACGACGGTTTCACTGACGCCGACGGTGAATTCCCCGTAAATGCGCAGGGCAGGCGGGATATGGAAGGTCATGCCAGGCTGCAGCTCAGTGGTGACGCCGCTGTACAGGCTCAGAATGCCGCCTTCGCCCCAGTCCGGTGCAAAGGCCACGCCGATGGAGTAACCGGTGCGTTTTTTGAAGTTGTCGGTAAACCCGGCGCGGTCGATGACCCGCTGGCAGGCCAGATGCGGAGCTTCGCAGGTGGCGCCCGGACGGATGGCGTCCAGTGCGGCCTGTAGCGCTTCCTGGCAGACCTTTTCCATCTCCAGCGCGATAGCCGGTGGGCGACCCAGCCAGGCGGAACGCATCAGCGCCGCGTGGTAACGGTCGTGGGCGGCGGACATTTCCAGAAATACCGGGTCGTTGTCCTGCATCACCCGGCGACGCCAGGTGCCGTGCGGCACGCCGCTGCGCGGACCGGTCGAGACCAGTGGCTCCATGCCGACATATTCGGAACCGGCGGCAATGGCCGCGCCCATCATGGCGGAGACCAGCGCGTTTTCGTCCGCGCCGCTGCGAATGGCCGCCATCCCTGCGCGCATACCGGCGTCAACATAGCGGGCAGCGGCGGCGATTTTGTCCACCTCCGCCGCCGATTTCACCGCCCGCAGCGGTTCGATAACGCCCGCGGTATCGGCGATGGTGCCGAGCTTCGATTGCAGCAGTTCATACACCGCAATCGGCAGGAACCAGCCGCGCTTGTCCAGCCCGATGCGTTTGTTGAGCCAGCCGCGCTGTTGCAGCATGCCCACCAGGAAATCCACCGGGTTATCGCCGTCCTGGTAGACGGCGGCGTCAGAAATAAAGGTGTTGGCGATAAAGTTAAAATATTCGAGCTGGCGAATCACAAACACCGGATCCCCTTCTACCGGCAGCAACAGCGCCTGGAAGGTGTAATAGCCGGGTGTTTGCTGACCGGTTAACCAGAAGATGTTCTCCGGCCCGGTGACAATCATTACGTCCACGCCCGCCTGGCTTAAACGCTCGCGGGTGCGCCGAATGCGCTGCGCATATTCGTCGGCAGCGAACGCCGACTCACTGCCCTGAATCACATTGTTAACATCTTGCATCACTAAACTCCTGAAGGAAGGTGGCCTGCGCGGCGTCGAACTGCACGCCCAGACCGGGAGAGTCATTAACGGCAACCAGGCCTGCCTGGTAATCCAGTCCGCTGACCGGGTCGTCGGTTAAACCATCTGCGCCGTACAGCTCGGCAAAGTCGGGCTGCACCACGCGGCAAAGCTGGAGGGCGGCGGCGGTGGCGGCGTGGCCTTCGTTCATCTGGCCGACCATAAAGGGCACGCCTGCGGCCTGCAGTCGGCGCGCGGCGGCAAGCGTCGGGGCGATACCGCCGAGTTTCACCAGCTTGAGATGGCCCCACAGCGCGCCCTGGGCGGCGACTAAACGGGAGATGGCGGCCTCGCTGTTCAGGCTTTCATCGAGCATCAACGGGATGCCGTAGTCGTACAGTTCGGGCAGCCGCGCGTCGTTCGCCGGGCTTAACGGCTGCTCGATGTAGCTCAGCGCCAGCTCACGCAGGTGCGGGAAGGCCGCATGTGCCTGGGTGACCGACCACTGGCCGTTAACGTCAATCGCCAGTGAAATCCGTTCGCCAAAGCGCTGGCGCAGCGCCTGTAAACGCGCCAGATCGGTGGCGAAATCCGCCACGCCGGTGCGCAGTTTTAGCTGGGTAAAGCCGCGTTCCACGTAACGTTCCGCCTGCGCGAGCATCTGCGCTTCGCTGCCCCAGAACAGCGTCTGGTTGGTCGGCCAGGCGGCGGGGCGGTGGCTGGCGCCCAGAAAGGCGGCCACGCTCTGGTTTTGCAGGCGAGCCTGCAGGTCGTGCAGCGCCATATCCAGCACCATCCGCGAGGGCGACAGCAGGGCGCTGTCCGGCGCGTGTACCGCCGCCAGAAGTTCCGTCGCCGTTTGTCGCCAGTCCCAGGTTGCGAGCATCCCCAGCAGGTTATCCAGCACCTGGCTTTCGCTGTAGCCGTGCAGGTAGCCAATGTTGAGCCGCACCTCGCCGATGCCCGTCACACCCTGATCCTCAAGGCGGAGCCAGAGGGTATCGAGGGCGCTGACCGAGCCGGACGCCGCGGTATGCAGCGTCACGCCGGCGTAGTGCAGCTCACCGCGAAAGAGTTGCCCTTTCACGACGCAGACTCCACCGGCAGCATCGACAGGGCGATATCGATATAGATATGCGCCGCGGCGATAAACTCGTCGATGGGGACGAATTCGTCCGGCTTATGCGCCACCGCCAGCGAGCCGGGGCCAATCACCACCCCTTTTGCGCCCAGCGAACGGAAGTGCACGAGGTCGCAGCCGCCCTGGAAACCAAAGGGGCCGGGCTCGCTTTGACCGTGACGGCGGCAGGCCACCAGGCTTTGCTCGACAATAGGTTCACCGCTGTCGGTTTGGGTTGCGCCGCCGGTGGTGGGCTGCCAGGCGATAATTTCTGCTTCAACGCCCGCGTGAGCATGGGCGTGGTCGAGCAGCTGTTGCAGCTCGGCTTTGACGGCCTCTTCGTCTTCCCCCGGCACCATGCGCCGATCGAGCAGCAGTTCGCAGCTGTCCGGCACCACGTTGTCGGCATGACCGCCGTGAATGCGGGTGACCGTCAGGCTGGCGTTACCGACCAGGTCATGGCAGCGGCAGCGCACCTGCTGGTGGTGGGCTTCTTCAATCAGGCCCAAAAGACGCGCGGACTGATAAATGGCGTTGACCCCCAGCTCCGGGGTGCCGGAATGGGCGGTGATCCCTTTGACCCGCACGCGCGGGCGCAGGCTGCCTTTGTGGGCAGAGAAGGTGGCGTTGGACGTCGGTTCGCCGATCACCGCGAAATCAATCGTCGGCGGGTTATCACGCACATAGAATTTCGCCCCTTCGCTGGCGACCTCTTCATCGGCGGTGAACACGCCCATCAGCGTGCCGGACCACTGTTCGCGATGGGCCACCAGCTGACGCAGGGCCTCAATCATCGCCACCAGCGGGCCTTTGGCGTCACAGGCTCCGCGTCCGTATAAACGGCCATCGCGCTCGGTCAGGGTGAAAGGGTCGCTGCTCCAGCCGCTGCCCGCCGGAACGGTATCGATATGCGTGTTAAAGGCGAAGCACGGCCCCGGACCGTTGCTCAGCACGGCAATGACGTTGGTACGCCCCGGCGCGTATTCGCTGAACGACAGGTCGAACCCGGCGGTGATCAACCAGTCGGCCAGGCACTCTGCGGCTTCGCGTTCGTGGCCCGGCGGGTTTTCGGTGTTAATCGCCACCAGCTTCGCCAGGTCCCTTTTCATGCGTACGCTGTTGACCTGATAAATGGACATAGAGACTCCGTGATTAATGTAAAATTTGGGTCAGGAAGCGCTGGGCGCGCTCGCTGACGTTGCCGGCGAAGAAATCACTGGTGTTGGCGCGGTCGATAATTTCGCCGTCTTCCATAAACAGAATTTTGTTGGCGGCCCGGCGGGCGAAGCCCATCTCATGGGTCACCACCATGCTGGTCATCCCTTCGGCGCTGAGTTCTGCCATTACCTCCAGCACTTCGCGGATCATCTCCGGGTCGAGGGCGGAAGTCGGTTCGTCGTACAGCATCAGCTCGGGCTTCATCGCTAATGCACGGGCAATCGCCACGCGCTGCTGCTGGCCGCCCGACAGCTCATCGGGAAAGTGGTCAGCACGTTCGTTAATGCGCACCTTTGCCAGCAGGGTGTCCGCCAGCCTGCGGGCGTCGATGCGGTTCATTCCCAGCACCGTCATCGGGGCCAGCATGATGTTTTCCGCCGCCGTGAGATGCGAAAACAGCTCGTAGTTCTGGAACACCATGCCGATGCGCTGGCGCAGCTGATGCGGTGGAACCTCGCCCCGGCTGATGTGCTGATTAGCGAAAAACACGTCGCCGCTGTCGGCGGGCGAAAGCATATTGACGCAGCGCAGGAGGGTGGATTTCCCCGATCCCGACGGGCCAATCAGCACCACGGTTTCCCCACGTTGCAGCTCAAGCGAGCAGTTTTTGAGCACGGTCTGGCGGCCAAAGGCTTTATCAATGCCGATCATTTCCAGCAGGGGTTTCTGGCTCATGGTGCCTCCCGGGCGGTTTTCGGTAATTTAAACAGTCGGCTCAGGCGCTTCTGGCTTTTGCTGCGGCGCTGTTTCGGGTCAAGGACGCTTTCCAGCCACGACTGGAAAATCATGAACAGGCTGGTGAGCAGCAGGTAATAGATGCCTGCGGCGCACAGCGCTTCGAAGTAGCGGAAGCTGGCGCTGGCGGTCTGGTTGGCGACCAGCAGCAGTTCCTGGACGGCGATAACCGAGACCAGGGCGCTGGATTTCAGCATGCTGATCATCTGGTTGCCCATTGGCGGCAGGACGATGCGCGCCGCCTGAGGCAGCACGATTTTGCGCATGATCTGCCCGTTGGTCATGCCCAGCGCCATGCCAGCGGTGCGCTGTCCGCTTTTCACCGCCTGCAGGCCGGAGCGCAGGATCTCCGCCATGTAGGCGCCTTCATTGAGGGAAAGCGCCAGCACGGCACAGGTAAACGCGGAGAAGCGTAAGCCGAAACCTGGCAGCACGTTGTAGACAAAGATTATCTGGAACAGCACCGGCGTCCCGCGAAACAGCCACAGGTAGAAAAAGGCCAGCGCTTTTCCGGCGCGAAACGGTGCTTCTTGCAGCAACGCCAGCACCAGACCCAGCACCACGCCACACAACAGTGAGCAGAGGGTAATTAGCAGCGTCATCCACGCACCCTGAATAAACTCGGGTGAGAGGAAGTACTGCCACATTAGTTCGATCGACATAGCTTTCTCCGGTTAATGGCAAAACGGGTTAGAAAATGGCAACGGAGTCAGGGAAGTTCCATTTCTCAATCAGTTGCTTATAGGTGCCATTTTTGACCAGGCCCTGAAGGCCTTTCTCCAGCAGGGCATGGGTGGCGGTATCGCCTTTACGCACCGCAAACGCGATATGGGTATCGGCTTCGAATTCCGCGCCAACGGCTTCGAACACGCCGGGTTTTTCGCTCAACAGCGCCACGGTTCCTGGGGTAGAGAGGAACTCGGCATCCGCACGTCCCTGAGAGACCGCCACCGCAGAGTCCGTTGCCGCCGGGAAGGTCATCACGTTAATGGCCGGTTTTTTGGCGTCCAGACAGCGCTGGTTGTCGACGCGCGCCTGGCTCTCTTCGATCCCGCCCAGGGTCACGGCGATATTTTTGCCGCACAGGGTCAGGTCGCGCCCGGTGATCCCTTCCGGATTACCTTTACGCACCACCACGCGACTGCCGATTTTCAGGTACGGCACAAAGTCCACCTGGGCAGCACGGGCAGGGTTGACGTACATCGCCGAGTTAATGATGTCGATGCGTTTGCCCTGCAACGCCGGGATAAGCCCTTTGAACTCCATCGGCATCGGCGCGGGTTCCAGGTTTATCTCTTTGCTCAGGGCGGTCATCAGGTCGATATCAAAACCGGTGAGCTTGCCCGCTTTCACGAACTCAAACGGCATAAAGGTGGCGGCAGTGCCGTAGGTGAGCTTGCCTGGTGCGACGGTTTCCGCTGCATGGCTTGCCAGTGGGAACAGGGTCAGCGCGAGTATCAAGGTGCGCACGTGGCGAAACAGTAAAGAATTGCTGGACATAGTCGTCTCCTGGTTAAGGTCTAAATTGAATTTAGTGAGTCAATAAATACAATTGTGTATGTGAAAAAAATGTCTCATCCTGGTGCGCCTTGCACGTTAACCGTGCACTCCTTGCTTTGTTTTGCTGCGTTTTGTTGCCCGTGTTATTGTATCTTTCGACCACAATAATGCACTTCAGGGAACCTTTCTCCATGCAGCCTGACTCCACTGCGAGCAGTCGCCGGATAGCCCGGCAAATCCTCGACCTGATATCTGAAGCAAGATTCGATCCAGGTCATCATTTACGTGAACAACATCTTGCCGATGCGCTGGGTGTTTCGCGTACGCCGGTGCGTGCCGGGCTGAAGGAATTGACCCGTATGGGGGCGGTGGAAGCGCGGCCTAATCAGGGTTTTTTCCTGCTCAAGCGCAGCGATGAGCTGGAGCTGCTGGAGATTGAGCAATCGAAGAGCAATGACCAGATGCTCTATGAGTTGCTGGTGCGTGACCGTATTGCGGGCGTGCTGCCGGAATCCTTCACCCAGACCGAAATCAGCCAGCGTTATGATGTCGATCGCGGCGTGCTGACGCGCACCCTGGTGAAGCTGTCGGAAGACGGACTGATTGCCCGTAACGCCGGGCACGGCTGGCGTTTTCAGCAGACGCTTAACTCCGATGTGGCGCTGCGCAACAGCTATGGTTTTCGCCTGATGATTGAGCCGACCGCGTTGCTGACGCCCAATCTGCATGTCGACCGCCAGATGCTGAAGCGCCTGCGCGCCCAGCACCTGCGCCTGATCACGCATCCGGACATTACGCTGGTGCCGGCAAAAGAGATTTTCGAAACCGATGCCGCTTTCCATGAGCTACTGGCGGAGGCCAGCGGCAATCTGTTTGTGTTGCAGGCCATTCAGCAGCAAAACCGGCTGCGCCGTCTGCTCGAGTTCGGCAGTTATCACAATAAACGCCGGGTGAAAGAGTGGTGTGAAGAGCACGTTGCCATCATCGATGCACTGCGAGAAAACAAACAAGAACAGGCGGCGGAATTGATGAGAAAGCATCTTCAGTACGCCTATGATCAGGTAAATGTTAAAAACGCCCGCGTATAACTGGCATCACTCTTGCACATATTGCTTCTGAAAATACAATCAGGAGCACTTATGGATTTGCAGATACAACAACGTGTGGCGCTGGTGTGCGGTGCCGGGAGCGGCCTCGGGCAGGCGATTGCGCTGTCGCTGGCGCAGGAAGGGGTGAAGGTAGCGGTGACGGGCCGCAACCCGGAAAAGCTGGCCCACACCGTTGCGCTGATTACGCAGCAGGGCGGTGAGGCCCACGCCTGGGGGCTGGATCTGGCGCAGCCGGAACAGTTTGATGCGGTGATCGGCGCGATTCGTCAGCACTGGGGCGATATTGATATTCTGGTCAATAACTCCGGCGGCCCGCCACCCGCCACGGCGCAGGGCACCGATGGCGCCGTCTGGCAGCAGCAGTTCTCACTGATGGTGGCTTCGCTGATCCAGCTTACCGACAAGCTGTTGCCCGCCATGCGCCAGCGCGGCTGGGGACGCATCATCACCACCACTTCATCAGGCGTGATTGCCCCAATCCCTAATCTGGCGCTGTCGAATGCCCTGCGCATGAGCCTGCTTGGCTGGTCAAAAACCCTCGCCAGTGAAGTGGCCGCCGACGGCGTGACCGTCAACGTGATGGTGCCGGGGCGGATTGCCACCGCCCGCGTCGGCGAACTGGACGCCATCAAAGCCAAACGGGAAAACAGCAGCACTGAAGCGGTGGCCGAAAAAAGCCGCCAGACCATTCCAACAGGCCGCTACGGCGAACCGCAGGAGTACGGTGCTACCGCCGCGTTTCTGGCAGGCCAGCCCGCCAGCTATATTACCGGCGCGGTGATCCGGGTCGATGGCGGATTGATTGGGTCGATTTAGACTTTCGATCCGTCAGACCATGTTGGTAACACGACCTTATTGATGGTCTGAGGCCAGATATGTTCTGGCCTGATTAATGTTGCTGCTTGCCGTGGTGGTGAGCGCTTACAAGGGCTGAGAGGCGATGCGTTCTTCAAGTTGTCGCCTGACATCATGCTCTGTTCTTTCATAGGTTAAAGGCGTTACC